>Ga0209430_1001851_pt1 | contig 14742 bp, 12 predicted proteins | sample BarGraIncub1133A_FD_184504 | JGI IMG/M metagenome (GOLD analysis project Ga0209430, IMG submission 184504) | Arctic peat soil microbial communities from Barrow, Alaska - Barrow Graham LP Incubations 11-33A (SPAdes) (version 2) | ecosystem: Environmental > Terrestrial > Soil > Wetlands > Peat... | reverse complement strand
GAGCGGCAAGAGGGACGGACAACCTGATGCCCTTCATACTCGACGCGGTGAAGTGCTACGCCACGCTCGGGGAGATCGCGAATGTCCTCCGGGGAGTCTTCGGCATCCATCGGGAAACGGTGGTGCTCTGAAGTCAAAGGCGAGTCGGAACGGAAAACCCAGCCACAAAGAGAACCATGCTCCGAAAAGATAATCCAGGTTGCGATTGAAAATACGCTGCAACCTCGTAGCTGTATTATTTTGAATTTACTAACTGAACCTCCCCCTATTGCGATGCAATAAGGGGAGGTTCAGTTAGTCTTAATTTTATCTGTACCAGATGCGGTTCTGTGTTTGAGGCAATCTGTTATGCTATCGGTTATGCGTCCTTATTTCCGTCATGCATCTGACAACCAATCGACAAAAAGCGGCTGGTCCACAAAAAAAACGAATAGGCGCTTGCAGTTAACAATTTTAAGTCTATTCTTCTCAGAGTCTCGTTCCGGTAAGTTAAAGAGGATTCACCCATGCTGACAAAAATCAACCACATTGGCATAGCCGTCGTCTCCATCGAAGAGGCTCTTCCCTATTACCGCGACACCCTCGGCATGACTCTCACCGGGACCGAGGAGGTTGCCAGCCAGAAAGTGAAAGTCGCCTTTTTAGTCATAGGCGAATCCAAGATTGAACTCCTGGAGCCGACCTCGACCGAAAGCCCGGTCGCCAAGTTTCTGGAAAAAAACGGCCCCGGGGTGCACCACGTCGCCTACGGCGTTGACGACATCGTGAGGGCCATCGCGAAGCTCACGGCCTCCGGCACCAGGATGATCGACATGGTACCGCGCGAGGGTGCCCATGGCGCTCGGATCGCCTTTATCCACCCGAAAAGCAGCGGCGGCGTCCTCACCGAAATCTGCCAGTAGCGCCGGCCAGTTACCGACGCGCATTGTCACAATCAGATGAAGATCCATTTTTTTATTGACTTTTGTTTGTAAAATTATATAGTGACCCCAGTTTTATATAACACTGGTTTTGTTAATGGGAGATGCAGCACTAATTGACAGGCAAAACTGCGCCGTTTTCCAAGCGAGGGATTGATCATTGCTGACGCATAGACTTGATAAAGAATTGAATCCAAAGGCTCTTAACTCCCCCCCTGCTCTAACGGCATAAAGGTGGGGAGTAAGAGCCTTTTTTTTAGAGGTGGAATTGCTTATCCATGCAGTCGAAATGGAGAAACAGTCCGATCATTGCAATTCAATCGCAGCCGAACATCAAACCAAGGAGGATAACAATGAGCTTTAAAAAGACGATACTGGCAGTAGCAGCAGTAGGCGCACTGACCGCAGCAACCGCGGTACCGGCAATGGCGCTGGAAAACGAGTTCCACGGCCTGTACAGACTGTTCGCCTTTGAGTCCAACGCCGAAACGGGTGGGTCAACCTTCAACCTGCAGAAGAATGCAAGGGACACCTTCTTCGTCGAGCAAAGGGCTCGCCTCATGTACATCGCGAAGGCAAACGATGACCTGAAACTGGTTACGCACTTCGAACTCGATGCACGCTTCGGAGGGCAGGACACCTCGAAGACATCCGCTAACGCCTCGAATGCCGCTGGCGCCTCAAACAAGTATCCTATCGGCGACGGTGGCGGCCTCGACGCAGACAGGGTCTCTCTCGAAATGAAGAACGTCTACCTAGACTTCAACATCCCGGCAACTCCCGTCAACATGAAGGTCGGCATCCAGCCCTTCAACGATGCTTTTCAGGGTGTCTTCGGCAACTTTGACGGCGCGGGCGCAGTAGCATCAGCAAAAATTGGCCCCTTCACACCTACGTTGGGTTGGTTCCGTATCGGGGACAACAACTTCGTCGCCAAGAATGTATTAGCATCCAGCGAGATACTGCCGGGCAAGCAGTCACAAGACCTGATTGTTGTTGACGGTAAATTTGCCATAACTAAAGATATCGTCGTCGGTGGTTCCTACTACAACGTACAGAATGACAGAGGTTCAGCTGCAGTAATCAGCGATCCGACTACAAATTACAACCTGCTGCACATGCTCGGTGCTAACGCGAGTGTTAAAGTCGGCCCCGCAGCCCTGAGTGGCTTTCTGGCCTACCAGTTCGGCGATTTCTCTGACACCAGGAAGCTGAGTGCTTTTGCCGGTTCCGCCATCGCCAAGGTTGAAGCCGGCCCGGGCAAGATCAACGGTTCCGTCCTCTACCTCTCAGGCAACAAGGACACGAACACCACTGGTGACTTCAAAGCATTCCGTCAACTCGATACTACTGGCACTGTTTCCTACTTCAACCCTTCCAATATGTGGCTGCTCGTGAGAAATGGTCAAACCATCAACAGTTCCACCGCAATCGGCAGCACTGACCTGACCAAAGGCAACAACGGCTTTATCGGCTTCTTCGGAGGATATGAGGTAGCCTTAAACAAGTTGTTCGTCAGCGGCAACGTTGGGTACGGCATGGTTGACAAGAAGGGTACCGCTGATAGTTCCTCCATCGGCACCGAACTGAACGCCACTATCGGCTACAAGCTTTACGATAACCTTACCGCAAGCTTTACTGCTGCCTATCTGATCCTTGGCGACGGCGCGAACAAAAAGACAGGAACAGTCCTGCACTCCAACTCGATCGCAACCCCGGTCGTCGTGGGCGTAGCTGACGCAAGCAACCCTTACATGACCAACATTCAGCTTAACTACGTATTCTAAACAAGACTCATCAAAAGCAGTGCACTGGCCGGGGAGGAAACTCTCCGGCCTTTTTTTATGCCAGACGGCACTCAGCCTCATCCACAGTCTCTCCCTCGCCACTTGATCAACAACTTTAAAATTACCTCCCTATGACAATCAAGCAGACCTTGTGACACTCAGGAAAGGCTTTTATGCCATTTTTTTAAGGTGTCTTGTTGACAACAGCAAGTAAACTGCTTTAATACTAATGCAATCAACTACTCTCAAAAAGGAGCTCTACAATGAAAAGAATCGCCCTCATGCTGGCAGCAACGATCTTTATGTTTTCAACAGTTCCTGCGTTTTCCGAGATGACAAAGACTCAAAAAGATGAATGCCTGCTCGCTTCCAAAAACTGCGCCACCCAGGTGGACGACATCCAGAAACGGGTACGCAAGCTGAACAAGGAGATAAAGAAGGGTACCAAAGTGTACAGCGCAGACGAACTCAACAAGTTGCAACTGAAACTCAAAGAGACGCAGGACATGCTTGACACTTTGGAGAAGGGCGGCAACTAAAACATGCCTTCCCCTATTTCAAATAAGGAGAACGTAATGAGAAAAATAGCCATTATGCTGGCTGCAACAATGTTCATGTTATCAGCGGCTCCGGCTTTTTCGGAGATGACGCAGGCGGAGAAGGACGAGTGCCTGCTCGCCACTAAAAACTGTTCCGACCAAGTCGATGACATTCAAAAAAGAATGCACCGACTGGACAAGGAAATAAAAAAGGGAACGAAGGTGTACTCTCCACGTGAGCTGAAAAAACTTCAGGAAAAACTCACCGAGACCCAGGAGCTACTCAAAGATTTGGAAAAACCCGGGCATTAGCGTACCTCTTCAGAACTAAACAACTTCTGCAAAAAAGGGCGAACCGGTGGTTCGCCCTTTTTGTATTCATTGTCATATACCAGACAATGCTGTTGACCATGACAAATACTGCTTTTTCAGCGGTCCATTTACAGCTAAAAGGCCAACTATAGTTACCGATAAACCCTTTGACTAAAACACTCCGCTCTGCGATAATCTGCCGACTAAATCCCCAGTATCAGCGGAGCAACAATGAAAAAATCTACCGTTGCCATTCTCCTCCTCGCCTGCGCGTTACTCATTCCATCCCTGGCGACCGCGGCCCAGATCAGGGCCTACGTCGCGGAGTTCACCGTGACACCACCGGATGCAGGTGGGCTCAAATCGACCCTGCAAACCCTGCTCTCTTCCAGGATGGCGTCCGACGCCATCACCCCGGTGGCAACCCCGTCCGAGGCAGACGTCATCGTCTCTGGAAGCTACACGCAACTCGGCAAGGTCTTCAGCCTCGACGCCGTGGCAAGGGTTACCTCGGGCAAGACGCTCGCCACGGTTTACGAACAGGGCGAAAACCAGGACGACCTGATCCCGGCCATCGGAAGGATCTCCGCCAAGCTGAAGGCCGAGTTGGCACAGCGTTACCCCCAGGCCGCAGTGGCAAGCCCGACCGCATCGCCTCAGGCGCAAGCCGCTCAGTCCGCAGTCACGCTTGGAAACACCCTCTGGCTCAGCAAGAGAATCGTGGGCGCCCAGGCCGCCCTGGCGCCGGGGCTTACCCGCGCCGAGGGAAGAGAGTTCTTCGTTGCCGAGAACCACGCGTTGCGCCTTTATCGTCAAGAAAATACCCTGAAGCTCCTCGCCGAGGTTGAGTTCCCGCTGAGGGAGAAGGTCATCGCCATCGATTCCGTCGGCCCGGACCAAAACGGCAACCCGCGCGTCTACGTCACCATCATGGACGGCGAGGCGCCCGCCTCCAAGATATTCACCTTCGAGGGTGCAAGACTGAAGCAGGTCGCCACCAAGCTCCCTTACCTGTTCCGCGCCATCGCGCTAAACGGCGGCACAAACAGGATCTACGCCCAGCAGATGGGAATCAGCGAGGACTTCTACGGCGATCTTTTTGAGATTTCCGACACCGGCGCAAAAATCGAGCTTAAAAACCCGATCAAACTCCCCCGCTACGCCAACATCTTCAACTACAACAGCGTCAGCGGACCCGATGGAAAGAGCTTCCCGACGGTCCTGAGCAGCGACGGCTACCTGATCGTCTACTCGGACGCCGGCGACGAGATCTGGAGAAGCACCGAAAAATTCGGCGGCTCCGAGACCTACTTCCAGCGCGAGATCGGCAACGTACGGGACCCCAGCGAGAAAATCAGATGGCGCTTCATCGATCAGCGCATCACCGTGACGCGAAACGGCGAGGTCATGGTTCCCCAGAACAGCGGCTTCTTCGTCCTCGGCAATGCCCGCTCCTACTCCAAGTACTCCCTCGTCTCGTTAACCTGGAACGGCTCCTCGCTTGAAGAACGCTGGAGAACGAAACTGAGCCAGAACTACCTGGCGGACTATTACCTCGACCAGCAGGCCCGGGAAATCGTGCTGCTGGAAGTGGTGCAGAAGGAAGGGATCTTCGGCAAGGGCGGCAGCGCGATCCGCGTGATACGCGCTGACTAGCCGGTCCGGAGGGGATTTAAAAGTTGACTTCCCCAGGCGATGCTGATACGATTTTTCCTTTTTTAGCCCGACGTTTCGGGCTGGCAAACGACACTTTTCAGGACACACTGTGACCAACCCCTCATGCATAGAAGCACCGCTCCCCAAAGGGGTGAGCGACTTTCTCCCGGAAACGGCCGACAAAATCACCTTCATAGCGGCACGCATCCACCGCGTCTTCGACCTCTGGGGTTTCAGGCACATGATCACCCCGCTGCTCGAATTCGAGAGCGTACTCGCGCTCGGCATGGGCGAGGAACTGCGCGGCAAGACCTTCCGCTTCGACGACAGGCAGACCGGGAGGCTTTTGGCCATCCCGCCCGACATCACACCGCAGGTGGCACGCATCGTCGCCACCCGCATGCACGCCTATCCCCTCCCCCACCGCATCTACTACAGCGGCCGCGTGCTGCGCCAGGCGGAGATGCAGTCCGGCCGCAGCCGCGAGATCTTCCAGTCCGGAGTGGAGCTGATCGGACTCGACTCTCCCGAGGCGGACGCCGAGATGATCGCAATGGCCATCGAGGTCCTGAAGGACCTGGGCTTTACCGGTTTCAAGATCGACCTGGGGCAGGTCGCCTTTTACCGCGGCATCATGGAGGCATCAGGCCTTTCACCTTCGGTACAGTTACGCCTGCAGGAAGCGATCACCAAGAAGGACGTCTCCGCCGTGCGCAGCATCCTGGAGCCGGAACAGGTACCGGAGCGGGTGAAGGATGAGATCATGCTGCTCCCCCGGCTCTACGGGGGGCGCGAGGTGCTGGACGTGGCGTACCGCAGCGTCGGCAACGACCGTTCCAGGAAGGCGCTGGACAACCTGGCCCAGGTGCTGGAAATCCTCGATATCTACGGCGTGTCCGAGCATCTGACCATTGACCTGGGCGAAATACGCGGACTGGACTACCACACCGGCATCACCTTCGAAGGTTTCGTCCCGGGCGTCGGGGAGGCTGTCTGCAGCGGCGGACGCTACGACGACCTGACGGCGAAGTACGGCTATCCCGCGCCCGCGACCGGATTCGCCTTCAACATCATGGCGCTTCTGGCGAGCCTCTCCAGGAGGCCCGACGTTGAGGCGAGCCGCATCCGCGACTTCCTCATCTTCAACCAGAAAGACGATCGCCGCGAGGCGCTCGAGACGGCGCAAAAGCTGAGGACCCTCGGCTTCTCCTGTGCCAGGGATATCATAAAGCGCGACTTCGATAGTTCGCTTAGCTACGCGAAAAAAATGGACATCCGATGGCTTTTGGTAATCGGCGCCGAAAACTGCCCGCCCGACGATTTCTACGTCGTGCGGGTTGCGGACCGGCGCGGCATAACCGTCAGCAGGGATGCTTTGTTCGAGAAAGATCTAGATCTCAAATTCGACCTGTAAGGGGATAATCATGGCTAACGTCGTCGTAATCGGTGCCCAGTGGGGTGACGAGGGGAAAGGAAAGGTAGTCGACATCTATACGGAGTTCGCGGACGACGTGGTGCGCTACCAGGGTGGCAACAACGCCGGCCATACGCTGGTGGTCGGGGACGAAAAGGTGATCCTGCACCTGATCCCTTCCGGCATACTCCACGAAGGGAAGAGATGCATCATCGGCAACGGCGTGGTGCTCGACCCGGAGGTCTTCATCATGGAGATCACCAGGCTGAAGGCGAACGGCTACCTGAAGGACGATGCGTCGCTGCGCCTCTCCGAGGCGCTGCACATCATCATGCCGTACCACAAGAGAATCGACATCGCGCGCGAGGCGAAAAGCGGCGCTAAGAAGATAGGGACCACCGGCCGCGGCATCGGACCGGCCTATGAGGACAAGATCGGGCGGCGCGGCATCCGCCTGATGGACCTGCTCGACGAGAAGGTCTTCTCACGGAAGGTCAAGGAGATCCTGGAGGAGAAGAACCTTATCCTGCAGCAGCTTTTGGGAGATAAGCCGTTCAGCTTCCAGGAGATCTACGACGAGTACATGGGGTATGCCGAGACGCTGAGGAAATACTGCGCCGACACCTCGCTCCTTTTGCACAAGGAGATCAAGGCCGGCAAGAGCCTGCTCTTCGAAGGGGCCCAGGGCACCCTTCTCGACGTGGACCACGGCACCTATCCGTTCGTCACCTCTTCCTCCACCTGCGCCGGCGGCGCCTGCACCGGAAGCGGCGTCAGCCCGCGGGAGATCCACGAGGTGATCGGCATATCCAAGGCGTACGCGACCAGGGTCGGCTCCGGCCCCTTCCCGACCGAGCTCGATGACGCGGCCGGCGAGGCTCTGCGCCAGGCTGGACGTGAGTTCGGCTCCACCACGGGACGCCCGCGCCGCTGCGGCTGGTTCGACGCGCCGGTGGCACGCTACGCGGTCAGGATCAACGGGCTCTCGGGCATAGCACTCACCAAGTTGGACGTGCTGTCCGGCCTCGAGACGGTCAAGGTATGCACCGCCTATACCTACAAGGGAACCGTGCTCGACGAGGTCCCCGCGAGCCTGGAGATCATGGAGCAGTGCGTTCCAATCTACGAGGAACTTCCCGGGTGGAATGAGGACATCACCGGCGCGAGGTCCCTGGCCGAGCTTCCCCAGAACGCGCGCAATTACGTGACGCGCATAGAGGAGCTTTCCGGCACCCCCGTGGTACTGGTCTCCGTCGGTCCCCGCAGGGATGAGACCATTGTTCTGCGCAATCCTTTTCAGGCGGCGTAATTTATTAAAAAGGTGTTGACGCCTCGATTCTAATTTGCTATAAGGTTGTTCTTGCTTTCGCAGGGTTGTTTGAGCCGCTAGCTCAGTTGGTAGAGCACCTGACTTTTAATCAGGTGGTCGTTGGTTCGATCCCAACGCGGCTCACCATTTTGGTCCCTATCGTCTAGTCCGGCCCAGGACACTGCTCTTTCCGGGCAGCAACGTCGGTTCAAATCCGGCTGGGGACGCCATAAAGGTATGTCTGAGGTTTCAGCAAGGCTTTTAGGGACCCAATACACGTAACATTCGGTTTTTCCGGGCCGCTAGCTCAGTTGGTAGAGCAGTAGACTCTTAATCTTCTGGTCGCTGGTTCGATCCCAGCGCGGCCCACCAGTTTCAATGCTTTCCATGGCCTGGCCACAGAGAGCTTGCCCCCCGAAGCTTCGGCTTAAGGGATATGTCGTACGGTCCCATCGTCTAGTGGTTAGGACACTGGCCTTTCACGCCTGTAACAGGGGTTCAAGTCCCCTTGGGATCACCAAACTGCAACAACAAGAAGGCCGCTTTCCCCATGGGAAGGCGGTCTTCTCTGTTTTCATGTTCGCATGACGCTCCTGGGCGCTAAAGAAGAGCGGCGAGGGCAGGAAGGGAGGCGGCCCTTCGGAGCCGGAAGCGCGGCACCCTGATGGACTTGATGGTGAAGAATCTAGCCTCAATCGCCACCCGAGGTTAGCCCCGGGTCGCAGACGATAAGTTCGGTGCTGCCGGGCATCGGCTAGCGCCTCTCAAGCGGTTCTTCCGTCTCGCCTGGAGCCGCATAAAGGAGCGCTCCGACGGGACAGGCCGCAATGCAGTCCAGGCACCGGGTGCATTGCTCTGGCGCCGACAACACCGCATGTTTGCGGCGACCGGAGACCTCCAGGGTGAGTAGACGCTCCGCGCAGGCAGCGACGCAGCGACCGCAACCGGTACAACGCGCAGTATCAACCTCGGGGTATGGTTTTGGAATGATGACTCCCTCCTTGCCTCCCGCGTGGCGCCTGGCCCCCGGGAAGTTGACCTGCAGGGAGCAGACTATTTTATAATCACAGCGCTGTCAAGCAGCTTGGCCGGAGGATCCCGGCGCGGCGCTCATCCTCCCGCAAACGCTTGCACAGAGAAGGCATCGCGCATAGAATAACATCCATCCCCTGAGCGGGACATGACTGAGACCGGAGGTGACTTATATGAAAAAAATCGGCGTGGTACTTTCGGGATGCGGGGTTCGCGACGGCAGCGAAATACACGAGGCGGTGCTGACCTTGCTCGCCATTGATCGGAATGGCGCTAAGGCGATCTGCCTGGCCCCCGGCATGGAGCTAAAAGAGGTGAACCACCTGCACATGAAGGAGACCGGCGCCACGAGGAATGTCCTCGTGGAGGCCGCGCGTATCGCCCGTGGCGAGATCAGCGACATCAAGGGGGTGAGTGCGTCCGATCTGGACGCGATCGTGCTTCCCGGCGGGTTCGGGGCCGTGAAGAACCTCTGTGATTTCGCGCTCCAGGGAGAACATGGGAGCGTGCAGCCGGACGTGCTCCGGCTGGTCCGGGAGATGGCGCTGGCAAAGAAGCCGATCTGCGCCATCTGCATCGCCCCGGCGCTGATCGCGCTCGCGCTCGGCAAGGATTTCTCGCCCAGGCTCACCATCGGCAACGACCCAGGGACGGCGCGGTCGATAAACGCCACCGGGAGCAGGCACGTCGACTGCGCGGTGAACGACATTGTCATCGACAAGGAGAATCTGATCGTCTCAACGCCGGCCTACATGTTGGCAGGGCGCATTTCCGAGGCGGCCGAAGGAATCGAGAAAGCGATCAAGGCGACGCTGGAACTGACCCGCTGACGCTGGAGGTTTCCCACCCTTCTCTCCCTTAAGGACTGATTCACATAGCTGCGCTAGCAGGGCTTCCGACCTGCTAGCGCAGCTATTATTTTGCTTGAAGGGCGAACTGTTTTGACCTAGAATGCGCCTTTATTTCAATGACGAGGCCGGAGGATTCAACAGATGCGAAAATTTCTTTTACTCACTGCCTGCGCCGTGCTGACGGCATTTCTTGCCGGCAATGCGGCTGCCGACGAACTTCGGGGGCGGCTGGCCGTTACCGGCAGGCTCGGGGTGACAAATCCTGCCAACGGCGAGCTTCGTTCCGACGCGGGAACCCTGGTCGTCTCGACGGATCCGGGATTCATCGGAGGGGGAGGGTTTCTCTTCGGGGTGGACGACAACGTCGCCGTTGAGCTCGACGTCACCCAATCCACCTACCATACGTCGAAGTTCGGAACTGCGGGAGTGACCAACCTTTCGATGGGAGCGCAGTACCGTCTTCCCGAAAAGCAGCGCTTCGTACCGTACTTAGGCGCGGGCCTGGACGTGCTGATCAATGACCTGCCCGACAACCCCGCCAATACCGTGCTCGGCATGCACCTCGCGGCAGGGATCGACTACATGCTCGTGCGCCAGGTGGCCCTGAACGCCGAGTTGAAAGGGGTCGAGGCTTTCTCTGCCGACGTGAAGGGTTTTAACGGATCCAAGGTCGGCGAATTCGACCCGTCCAACGTCGCCTTCACCGTCGGGGCGAGGTTCTTCTTCAACTAGTTGAACGTGTTTCACAGGTTTTTGGGGGTGGGGGACCGAAAGCGGCAGATCGCTTGACTCCCCTGCCCCCGAGAATTTCAACCGACCTACTCCGTTTCGCCCTCGAAAGCCTGCTGGTATTCACGCGCCAGGCGTCCCGCGTCTCCGCCGTCGATGAATCCCCAGGGAAGCGGCTCGTCGAGCGGGATGTCGCGGTACACGAAACTGTCGCTGTCGAAACCAACCTCCCGGAGCGCCCCCTTCCAGTTCCCGATCCGGTCAGCCGCGACCAGCAGGGGCGCCAGCCTGCGATCCCCCCGGGAGAAGAGCGCCTGCTGGTAGGCGCCGCGAGGGCTTTCCATCTGCAGCTTCAGGTTGGAAAGCTTCCCGAACGCCTTCTGCAGGAACTTCCACTTTTTCTCCAAACTCTTGATATCCTCCATGCCGCACCACTGGAACGGCGTGAACGGCTTCGGAATGAACGGGTTCACCGACAGCTGGATCTCGCCCAGGCGCTTATTGGCGCGGCTGGCCGCCAGTACCCGGTCCCGGATTTTCACGACCAGCGCGACCAGTTCGTCAAGGTCCTCCAGGGTCTCCGTGGGAAGCCCTATGATGAAGTAGAGCTTCAGGTTCAGGATGTCGTGGCCGATCAGCATGTCGCACGCGGCGAGGATCTGATCCTCGTCGATCCCCTTTCGGATCAGGTCGCGCAGCCTCTGCGAGCCGCCTTCCGGCGCCAGCGAGACCGTTTTCTGACCGCTCGCCTTGAGCGCCTCGATCATCCCGGAGTCCAGGTGGTCGATGCGAAACGACGAAACGGAGAACTTCCCACCCGCTGCGACGATGTCACTGCACAGCTCCCCGATCCCGGCGTAGTCGGAAACAGCCGCGGCGACCAGGCCGATCTTTCTCCCCTCGCCCACCCCCTTCAGCACCTCACGCCGGACCACCTCAAGGGAGCGGCCGCGATAGGGTAGATAGATGAAACCCGCCGCGCAGAAGCGGCAGCCGCGCGGGCAGCCTCGCGAGAGCTCGACCAGATGCATCCCGGAGAACTCCGTCGCATCGGTATGGATCTCGGTAACCGTCGGCCGGGCGTCGATATCGGGGTCCCAGACGCGGCGCACCCGGGCGGGCGCCCCGGCGAGCGGGTGGTGGGAAACGAGCCTGGTCCCGTCGTAGAGCGGCTCGTAGAGGGAAGGGACGTAAATTCCGGGAAGCGCCGCGGCCCGGAGCAGAAGCTCCCCCCGCGAGGCCGCGCCCTGCTTCAACAGCTCCAGCAAGTCGGGAAGCATCGGTTCCGCCTCTCCGATGCAGACAAGGTCGAGGAAAGGGGCCACCGGCTCGGGGTTGATGAAGAGCGCCGCACCGCCCGCCAGGACCAGCGGCTGCAGCGGCGAGCGGTCCGAGGCCAGCGGAGGGATCCCCGAAAGCCTGAAGATGGTCGGCAGGTTCAGATAATCGCTCTCGAAGGAGACCGAGAAGGCGATGAGGTCGAAGGACGAGAGCGGGCGCTGGGATTCGAGCGACAGCAGCGTTCCGCCCCCGCGTTCGAGTTCGTCCAGCTCCTCGCGGTCCGGGAGGAAGGCACGGTCGCAGGCCACCTCCGGGTGCGCGTTCATCATGGCGTACACCGCCTGGAAGCCGAGGTTGCTCATGGCCGCGTGGTAGCGGTTCGGATATACCAGGCAGCAGGTAAGCCTGGCGCCATGGCTTTTCGGCCTGACGCCGCTCTCTCCCGCCAGGGTGCCGCGTCGTTTTTCTATGGTTTTCCAGGACATGCTGCCAAGGTATCACCTTTGGAGGGGCGGATGAAGCAAAATACTGCCGGATGTGTCTTTCATGGTGGGAAGGAAATAATTTCCTGGTTGGCATAAGAGATTGTCGCTTATCCAGATGCTGCTGCTCTGGTATTCACTGGCAGTAGATCAAGTAGGTTTTTTCTCTCCTGGGACGCTACTCCTTGTTTGACCTTCCTACTATTTACCTGTATATTTTAGCGGCCTTTAATTTTAACCCCGCAATGTAAGAGGAAAGGCTGGGGCGAATTGAAAGACTCTCACTGAACGTCGGACGCTATTCCTTGGAGCCGCCAAGAGGCGGGTGGACAAGAGCACTATTACTTCTGCAACACGAAAAAAGGGGAGAACTATGAGAACGATTCTTTATGTAATCTTTGCGATCACGACCATGTTATTCACTTCGGCCTGCACACCACCCAGCCATATGATAGTCAAAGACAAGCCATGGCAGGACATTCGGTCGGTGGTGCCCCAAAAGGGGAAATCCGCGCTGGTAATAGCAAGGACGGTCAGCTTCGGCGGCGGCGTGGAATTCAACACCTATCTGGACAAAAAAATGATCGGGGTGACCCAGAGAAAAGGTTTCTTCACCAAGACCGATGTGTCTCCTGGACTTCATTACGTAATCACCAAGGCGGAGAACATGGAGCCGGTAAAGATAATGTTTGAGCAGGACCGGATCTACTACCTGCTGCAAATTCCGAGATTGGGTTTTTGGAAGGCGCGCGTGAGCGTAGCCCCGGTGTCACCAGATAAAATGATGACATCCTGGGATGACAACGTCGTGCAGCTTGAATACAACCCCAAGGACCCGGGCGAAGACCTCTCCGGCCATGATTTTGAAGAAGCCGTAAAGGATTATGAGCGGGAACTAGGCGAGGGTACCCACAAAGACCATCAAGAGTATCGTGGATTTCGGGCAAAATAGTCCATAGTCCAAAACTCCACCGAACGAAAAGGGTCGCGTCTCAGCTGCTGAAGTCCAGCAATTGGGCGCGGCCCTTTTTTCTTGAAAAACCAGGAGCCAAGGAGCCTGAGCATAGGATAAAAAAATATCAGTCGACGGGCCGGGTTTGACTTTTCAACCTTGCGAGAGTATCAAGGAGTATCCAGGTTCAAAGCTCCAAGAAATCAAATTGACTCAGTTACCTGCTCTTTTGATATGGAAGCTTTGCCCCCTATTCTTTTTCCATTATGAACAGGAGGCTCTAACTATGAGCGACATGCTGATACCACGCACCCTTTCCGCCTATGACTATCCCCTCCTGATAAAAAACCTGCTCTTTTTCCCGGTGGTGGACAACCCGGACCAGGAGATCGTCTACCGTAACCTCTACCGGGGCAGCTATCGGCAACTGCGGGAGCGTGTCTGCCGTCTGGCGAACCTATTGACCGGGCTCGGGGTAAAGCCTGGCCAGACGGTCGCCGTGATGGATTGGGACAGCCACCGCTATCTGGAATTATTCTTTGCCGTCCCGATGATCGGGGCGGTGCTGCATACCATAAACGTCCGCCTCTCGCCCGAACAGATCCTCTACACCATCGATCATGCCGAGGACGACGTGTTGCTCGTCAACAGCGAATTCCTTCCGATCCTGGAACAGATCCGGGGGAGGATCGACACGGTCCGCAGCTACATCCTCATCTCCGACGACGGCGTACCCCGGCACAGCACGGTCCCGGCTTTCGGCGAATACGAGCAGCTGCTGGCGGCGGCCTCTCCCGACTTCCAGTTCGCCGATTTCGACGAGAACTCCCGAGCCACCACCTTCTACACCACCGGGACCACCGGCATGCCCAAGGGGGTCTACTTCAGCCACCGCCAGCTGGTGCTCCACACCTTCTCCGTACTGTCGGTGCTCGGCACCGCCACGGCCCACGGCAGCTTCGGAAGGAACGATGTCTACATGCCGATCACTCCCATGTTCCATGTCCATGCCTGGGGGATGCCGTACGTGGCGACCATGCTCGGCGTCAAGCAGGTCTACCCGGGCCGCTATGTCCCCGAAAACCTGCTGGAGTTGAAGAAAAATGAAGGGGTCACCTTCTCCCATTGCGTACCGACCATCCTCCACATGCTCCTGAAGCATCCCAACGCGCAAGGGATGGATTTCAGCGGCTGGAAGCTGATCATCGGCGGCGCGGCGATGTCCAGAAACCTCTGCATCGAGGCGCTCAAGCGAGGCATGGATGTCTTCACCGGCTACGGCATGTCCGAGACCTGCCCCATTCTTTCCATCTCCCAGCTGACCCCGGAGATGCTGGGACTCTCCCTGGAGGAGCAGGCGACTATCCGGTGCAAGACCGGACTGATGAACGACAATTAGAACTCCCGCCTGACGACAATTATAATTCCCGAAATCTCAGGGGATTGTAGACTGCTTGCCATCATTCCAAGAAAGGATG
>Ga0209430_1001849_pt1 | contig 14755 bp, 8 predicted proteins | sample BarGraIncub1133A_FD_184504 | JGI IMG/M metagenome (GOLD analysis project Ga0209430, IMG submission 184504) | Arctic peat soil microbial communities from Barrow, Alaska - Barrow Graham LP Incubations 11-33A (SPAdes) (version 2) | ecosystem: Environmental > Terrestrial > Soil > Wetlands > Peat... | reverse complement strand
GAAGGTATCGGCATGGACCGGCTGGTGCGAAAGGATTTTATGGCGGGGGAGAATATCCGGAGTGCGGGAGAAGGGTTTACTGCCGCGTCAGCGGCTTACTTGAACTCCTTGAAAAAAATGGGGGGCTTTCAAGCCCCATTTAAATACGGCAATCTCCGCCTTTTCAGCCTCTTCCCCCCTCAAATCCTCCTGCACCACCTGACCATTTCCTTTGGTTCGCAATAAAAATTGAATCGACGCGTATATCTGATGGTGGCGGGATTCCAGACCGGCTACCTCCATCCAATATCCCAAGCTTTGCATGGCGTTTTGCCCAGGCACAAAGCAAGGTCCGTGTCAGCCTTTAGACCGCGGCAAGTTTGCCTTCCAGAAAATTATAAATATTGTTGATGGAGTCGAGATGCTCAGGGATCAGCTCTTCGTCCTCGATCTTGATGGGAAACTCCGTCTCCAGGAAATTGACGACTTCGAGTATGCCTGTGGAATCGACCACACCGGTTTCGAGCAGGGAGGTGGAGTCTTCCAACCCTTGGGATTCGCCAAAAAGGAAGTTGTCGACGATGTAGAGCCTGATTTTATCGCGCATGTGATTTGTGTCCTTTTCCGTTGGGTTATGCTGCGGCGTCAGTACGCTATTTCGGGAACTTTTTCCATCAAAAGCGGTCTTAGATGCAGATATCTCGTTGTGGCGCGCTTGGTATCGATGTCGTCCAGAATCCTCTGCGCCTGTTCGGCTGAAAGGCCGATCGTTGAGGCTAGGTTCGCAGGTGAAATACCGTGATTCTTCGCATAAAGGCAGAGGTCCATCTCCCGGTAGGGAAGTGAAAAATAGAATTCGTCCTGCCCTTGCGGCATGGAGTAGGTGTCGGTAGTAGGGGGACGACTGCGGATTTCCACCGGAACTCCCAGGTACTCTGCGATCTGGTAGACCTGGGACTTGTAGAGATGAGCGATAGGCTTGAGGTCCGCAGCGCCGTCCCCCAGTTTCACAAAGAAACCCTGGTCGTACTCGAGTCGGTTGGGGGTACCAGCCACTGCGAAGTTGAGCCGGTCGGCATGGTAGTATTCCAGCATTTTGCGGGTGCGCTGCTTGAGATTGGTTGCGGCCACGATCTCCAGATACGGTATCAGGGGCAGACGCGTCTTGGTGATCGAACCGTCGGGTGCCTGGGCGACAAGGGAATGAACGCTGAAACCCTCGTTTTCGAAGCTGCTGGAAATCACGATTTTGGACATCCAACCCGAGCAGTAACCCGGGATGACCCTGCGTACCGCCTCATCGTACTGCCTGTAGCATCCGGCAGCCTCGAGTATCGGGGATATGTCCACGCGCTGCGAATCGATTCCGAGATGGCGTATGATGGTGCTGCTCAAGGCGGTAGTTTCCTCGGCTGAATGCAGTTCGGGCATTTCAAGCCCGAAAACCCGTTCTTTTCCGATCGCCTTCACCGATAGGGCTGCCGTGACGCTGCTGTCGATACCGCCCGACAGCCCCAAGACGATGCCTCGGCGCTTCAAGTCGTTTCTGAGCAGGTTGCGGATCTCCGAAGTGATCTTCTCGGTTTCTCGCTGAACATCTATTTTAAGCAGTTCCGGTGAAAATCCGGCGTCTGGTGACATGGTTCCTCCTGCAGGTGATCATCCCCCGCGAATTACCCTCTTGGCCATTTTCATGGGCTTGACGGCGTGTCCCGTAAAATTATCGATGAACTTGTCATGAACGATTTGCGTGGAGAGGATCCCGACCAGCGCCATGTTCTGGGTTTCGCTGGCGATGAACCGGTCGGCGTTTCTGAACTTTTCGACCAGGTTCCTGACCTTGGGGGGGTGAAAATATCCGCTTTTATGCAGCGATCTCTCCGAAAGCAACTCATCGGCGTATCCCGATGGCTCCGAAAAGAAAACCGCGCGAATCGGCGCGCGGTAGGGCTGTTTGGGGCGCGATAGGATTCGGGCAGGAACCAGGTCGCGGTAAGCCTTTTTAAGGATGTGCTTCTCGTCGAGGCCCCTTATCTTCCAGGACGGGGGGAGCTTCATGGCGAAATCGATGACGCGATAATCCAGGAACGGAACGCGCAGTTCCAGAGAATGGCCCATGGCAACCCGATCCCCCTGGGAGGAGAGCAGGTAGTTGGAAAGGAAAAGGTCGATTTCGAGGAACTGTGCCTGGGCAAGTGGGTCGCGCTGGCAGAAGCCGTCGGGAAGATGCCGGAGCAAGGCGGCATCAAGATCGTAGCCAGCAAGGCTTTGCACCAGTTGTTCGGAAAAAAAGAGCCGGTTCTTGCCCGTGTTCTTCCAGCGAATTCTGTGCGAGAAGAAAGGGTCCTCCAGTTGGGCGGCGCTCACGGCGTAGAACTGCTGCAGCATCATCCTGCTTCGTGCGTCCTTGAATATATAGGGGTGGAGTCTTTCCAACAGACACGGCCGGCTGGTGGATTGCGGCGCCCTGCTCCAGAATCGCCTGATTTTACCTTCCTTGAAGATGTCGTAGCCGCCGAAGATCTCATCCGCCCCCTCGCCCGTCAAAACCACCTTGAATTTGCTGTCCCGAACCAGCCCTGAGAGCAGATACATGGGAACGGGGGAGGTTCGCAATAATGGCGTTTCGCAGTGCCAGACGACCTGCGGGAAGTTTTCCCGGATACTTTGGTTGCTGATCAGCAATTCGCTATGGTCGGTTTTCAGGTAGGCTGACAACTCTTGCTGATACGGCGTTTCGTCAAAGGCCGCTTCCTGAAAGCCTAAGGAAAAGGTGCGCAGTTTGTTGTTGAATTGCTTGGATATTACCGCTGTGATGATGGAGGAGTCCAAACCGCCGCTTAGGTAGGCGCCCACCGGAACGTCGGCCCTTAGCCGCAGGCGAATGGCATCGTGCATCAAGGACTTCAGCTCTTCGACCGCTTCGTCGAAGCTTCCCCGCCAGCGGTCATCGGGATGCGCGTAAGGGAGCTGCCAGAAAGGCTGCGGCGGCGCGACGCGGCCTTCCTTGATCCGTTGGTAATGCCCGGGAGGGACCTCGAATATCTCCTTGAAGGTGGTTCTGGGCGTCAACGTGGTCCAGAGACTGAAGACTTGGTGCAGCGCAACCGGGTCTATTTCCCGGGGGACATAAGGGGCGGCGAAGAGTGCCTTGATTTCCGAGGCAAAGAGGAACCTTTTCCGGTCATGGTAGTAGAAAAGAGGCCGAATGCCAACGCGGTCTCTGGCAAGTAAAAGCTCCTTTTTCACGCTATCCCAGATGGCAAAGGCGAACTGCCCGTTTACCAGGCTAAGACCCTCGACTCCGTACTCCTCATAGAGATGAATCAGCACTTCAGTATCAGTGCCGGTTTTGAAAAAATGACCTTTTTTTTGAAGCTCCGAACGCAACTCCGGATAGTTGAACACCTCACCGTTATACACGATCCAGAGGGTGCCATCCTCGTTGCTGATCGGCTGGATGCCGTCGTCCAGTCCAACGATGCTGAGACGACAATGGCCCAGGGCTATCTCAGCATCGAGATAGATGCCAGTCTCGTCGGGGCCGCGGTAGTGAATGGTTGAAATCATCCTGGAAATCAACTCCTCACGTGCAGGACCGGTATCTAAAACTCCAGAAATTCCGCACATAGTATTCTTTCCTGTCTGAGAGGATTTGGTTGTCGAGGGCGTGTATTAATGTGAGTGATCTATAATTTAGATTAGTTTATGTTTTTGTCAACTAGGATTGTATGAAATGCAGTTAGTTGATAGTAATAGACGACCTCCATTAACTTCTGTACCGGAGATTGGGTATCCGGATGACTGAACCTTTGGGCCCTACCGATTTTTCCCACCTAAACGCGCATTCCAGCGTTGTATTTATCGATAGTGCTGGCTTATAGGAACATGCCACAGTGCTGGGGGACTTGCATTACCTTGCGCTATAATACGGAGCGGCCAGTAACCTGCGAGGTCGGACATTGTCGCTGGAACCGTGTTTGTGAAATGTCTCCTGTATTAACTTATGTAAATAGAGTATTTTGTGTGATCTGAAATACGTAGCGGCTCTATTTTCTTTCCGATGTAACATGCAAATGGATAGTTTGACTCTACCACAAAATCATTCACTGAGATGTGACTGTAAAATTTTATGTTCCACTAGAGACGCCTGTAGATGATATGACAGCACATATTATGTAAATATATTTTTATCAAAAAAATATATATTAACCTAATATGCAATGAAAAACATTTATTTTACTGAATGCATGTTACCAATAATTTTTTTTTGCGTAGTTACAATAAGCTTTATCTGTTTTTTAGTGATTTGGAACACAAGTAAAATATTCAATTCTAACGATACTGCAAGCATAAATTGAAATAGAAATAGGTACACGAAAATACTAAACCATCTGCGAGGATGGGACGGAAAGCCTATAGGGTCTCCTTGAGACAGCCGGGTCGCCGAAATACCAACAGGTATTATGGCCCCGGCTTTCTTGTTTCCTGCAGTATGGAAGTCCGGGTTGTGGAATAAAACCACAATACGGCTTTTTAGGGAGCCGAACAAGGAGAGGTAAAATGGGCATCGGTCACGCAACAAAGGAAGGATGTATTTACGGGGTCAAGTTCTTTCGGGCATTCATGCCCGCGTGCGCCATTGCGCTGCTTGCCACTGCCACCTGTTTTGCGAGCACAGTTACACTTCAGTGGAACGCAAACACGGAAACGGATCTGGCGGGTTACAGGGTCTATTACAGGGCGGACTCCTCTGCTGTTCCTTTTGCCGGGACGGGGGCCACCCAAGGGGCTTCTCCCATCGACGTCGCCAAGAATACCACCGCAACAATCAGCGGTCTTGACTCGGGACATGCCAATTTTTTTGCGGTAACCGCTTACAATACAGCCGGGGTCGAAAGTCCCTATTCGAATGTCGTCACCATATCTGAGTTGACTCCGCCGACAGCCTCCATTACCTATCCGAGCAACAACGCCACGGTCAGCGGAACTGTGTCGGTCACCGCCAGCGCTTCCGACAACGTGGGGGTGACTCGTCTGGAGTTCTACGTGAACGGCGTGCTGCAGGCAACGGACACCTCGACCCCTTATCTATACTCCTGGAACACCGCGACACTTGCCGCTGGTACCTACGCCATTTCCTGCAAGGCGTATGACGCGGCCGGGAACGTCGGGACGTCGGGGAATGTCTCCACGACGGTCGTGAACGATACAATAGCGCCGGCCGTGTCTCTGACGGCGCCCGTCAATAACGCGACGGTTAGCGGGACCGTTACCATCACGGCGAACGCAAGCGACAACGTAGGGGTGGTTAAGGTCGAGTTTTACCAGGATGGGGCACTTCTGTCCGCAGGCAACGTGACTCCATACAGCTACACCTGGAATACCTCCACGGTTGCCAACGGCTCCCATACGTTGAGCACAAAGGCTTACGACGCAACTGGGAATGTCGGTCAATCTGCAAACGTCACGGTAACGGTCAATAACTCTGTGTCGGATACCACTGCGCCGACCGTCTCCCTGGCAGCGCCGGCCAATAACGCCACTGTCGTCGGGATAGTGGCAGTGTCCATAAACGCCAGCGACAATGTTGGGGTTAGCAAGGTGGAATTTTATGTAAACGGCGCGCTGCAGGCGACCGATACTGTCGCACCATACTCATTCAGCTGGAATACTACGGCGCTTGCCAATGCCTCATACGCCCTGTCCGCCAAGGCGTACGATGCGGCAGGTAATGTCGGCCAGTCCGGCAATGTGACCGTCGCCGGCAATAACGCCGTAACGCCGCCATCTGGAACCTATACGGCCGTCTTCGGAAATGCAGCCGGTACTAACTATCCCAACACGATCCAGGATACTTTCCTAAACGTCAATAGCGAAGTGAACGTGGCCAGTGCGATTCTCAGCAGTTACACGTGGCCAGCGAACACACCTGCTAACGCGATTCTCATGCAATGGGATCTTTCCGGCCTGCCTGCCAGCGCGAAGATCCAAAGCGCAACGCTCAACCTCTACATGTCAGATGCCGGCGGAGACAGCAGCTATCAGATTCCCGTGTCGGATGTGAAAAATAAGATGCCGATAATCTCCAAGTGCAACGGAAATACTTATGACGGGCTTAATGCCTGGACAGCGAGCAGCGTGCCTTACAACAGTATTCCCCTGGCGCAGTCCGATATCGGCCCTGCGGTTGATGCCCCATTGATCGATCTAGGCTATGGGTACAAAAGTTGGAACGTGACAAGCATCATTACCGACTGGATTGCGTATCCGGTCAACAACAAAGGGCTTTTGCTGAACTCGTCGAGTAAGGCTAGCAGCGACAGTTACCGTACCTTTGCATCCAGTAAGGCCGTTGACGCCACCCAGAGGCCAAAGCTTGTGGTGACATATACCCTGCAGTCCGATAGTACCGCTCCGACCGTTTCCATAGCTTCTCCGGCCAGTAGCACCACCTTGGGCGGCACGGTTTCAGTCACAGCAAATGCTTCTGACAATGTGGGAGTGACTAAGGTCGAGTTTTACCTGAATGGGGCGCTGCAGACGAGCGCCACTGCAGCACCGTACTCGTTCAGCTGGAATACCGCAACAATTGCCAATGGCTCTTACACCCTATCAGCCAAGGCGTACGACGCAGCCGGTAACGTCGGGCAGTCGGCCAATGTAGTTGTGACGGTGTTCAATGACGCGGTTGCTCCGACGGTGTCCATAACGTCTCCGGCCAGTAGCTCAACAGTGAGCGGCACGGTTTCCGTCACAGTGAATGCTTCTGACAATGTGGGGGTGACTAAGGTCGAGTTTTACCTGAACGGTGCGCTGCAGGCGACCGATGTTGCCGCACCGTACTCGTTCAGCTGGAATACTACGGCGTTTGCAAATGCATCATATGCCCTGTCCGCCAAGGCGTACGATGCGGCAGGTAATGTCGGCCAGTCCGGCAATGTGACCGTCGCCGTTAATAACGCCGTAACGCCGCCTTCGGGAACCTATACGGCCGTCTTCGGCAACGCAACCGGCACTAACTATCCCAACACGATCCAGGATACTTTCCTAAACGTCAATAGCGACGTGAACGCAGCCAGTGCGATTCTCAGCAGTTACACCTGGCCGGCGAACACACCTGCTAACGCGATTCTCATGCAATGGGACCTTTCCGGCCTGCCTGCCAGCGCGAAGATCCAAAGCGCAACCCTCAACCTCTACATGTCAGATGCCGGTGGAGACAGCAGCTATCAGGTTCCCGTGTCGGAACTGATCAACAAGATACCGATTATCTCCAAGTGCAACGGAAATACCTATGACGGTCTTAATGCCTGGACTGCGAGCAGCGTGCCTTACAACAGCATCCCCCTAGCGCAGTCCGATATTGGCCCTGCGGTTGACGCTCAACTGATCGATCTAACCTTTGGGTACAAGAGTTGGAACGTGACAAGCATCATTACCGACTGGATTGCGTATCCGGTCAACAACAAAGGGCTTTTGCTGAACTCGTCGAATACGGCCAGCAGCGACAGTTATCGTACCTTTGCTTCCAGTGAGGCCGTTGATGCCAACCAGAGGCCAAAGCTTGTGGTGACATATACCCTGCAGTCCGATAGCACCGCTCCAACCGTGAGTGCCTTCACCATGCCTGCCAGCGCTACGGCCCTTACCGTCTTAGTCACGACTCTTGGCGCGGCGGACAACGTTGGCGTCACCGGTTACCTGATCACCGGAAGTTCCACAGCTCCTACGGCAAGCGCTGCGGGATGGAGCGCGACTGCTCCGACCAGCTTCACCTTTGCTGGTTCCGGCACACGCACCGCCTACGCATGGGCAAAAGATGCGGCAGGGAACGTCTCCGCCAGCAGATCAGCTTCCGTGGTGATTACCCTGCCCGACACTACCCTCCCCACCATTACCGTCGTCTCGCCCTTGGTGGGCGCCACGGTCGGTGCAAGCGTGACGATCAGTGCGACGGCTAATGATAACATCGCAGTCACCAGAATGCAGCTCTACATCGATAACGTGTTGAAAACTACGAAATATGCCAGATCCCTTTCCTGGACCTGGAACACACGTAGCTCTGCCAAGGGAGCACATGTCATCAAAGTGAACGCTTACGATGCTGCTAACAACATGGGTTCAAAGTCCTTAACCGTCTACAAATAGTGGGAGTTGCGCCTGATGGTCACAAGGGCACAGGAGAAATCCTGTGCCCTTGTTGTTTGCGAGCCATTGATTGAGGTGACCGGTATTAAATTTGACGGCTAGACTTGGGAGGCGAAGGTAAATCTTGTAAACATTTCGATCGTAAATGAATGCGCCAATTGGGACGTTTGCCTGTGGGCCGCTTCTGTGCCGATTTTGCCCAGGTTCAGTAAGCGACCTCGAATCTTTCCTGCTCCTTTTTCCTTCTAGCCTCGAAAAAGTGCTTGGTCAAGAGAATCGCCTTGTTCTCCTGAATGCTGATTAACCCAGTCTTCTCAAGATTATTCAGCACGCGGCTTATGGTCTCTCGCGTCACCGAGGCGTAACTTGCCATCTGTTGGTGCGTCAGCTTGATATCGATTATGAACCCTCGGTCGTCCTTTACCCCGTAAAGTTCCCCCAGTCGTTCCAGCAGGGAGATGACCCGATCCTGTGCATTCTCCGCGTTGAAGCTAAGAATCTTGATCATTTCCCAGGAATCCCGGAGACGGCCGCAGAGCAGGGCAATTATCTTGCGACGGATCTCATCGTGACGTAATAGGTGTTCATCGAAATCGTTCTTGGCCAGAACGCCGATGACGACGTCCTCATGGGCTATGATCGTCGCCGGAGCGGTCTTGCCGTCCAGAAGCGACATCTCTCCGAAGAAATCGTTTCTCTTGTGGATGGTGATGATCTGCTCTTTCCCCTCTTCGTTCATCTTGACGACCCGCACTTTGCCGGAATAGATGAGATACATGTAATTAGATGTATCCTCCTCGTAAAGAACGATCTGCTCTTTCGTATAGCGCTTTTTTCTGAAGAGTTGTTCGACCTGTTCCACCTCCTCCGGCGTCAGCGTCGAGAAAAACGGAATGCTGCTTATTGAGGTGCTTTCATGCTTTACGCGGTGCAATGTCTTCACGGTCATCGCGCAACCTCCATGGTAGGAGATCAATAAAATATTTATAAACAATAGTATGTAATGGTATTCAGGGAAAGCAAGACGTTGTATATATGCTGAAAAAATGTATTATATGCCTGATGCCGGTGGTTATTGGGTGTATCACCCCATGGCCCATTTTGGCGCAAACTCTTAACTGCTTATAAAATGTCGCAAGCTAATTAAAAGAAGTTGCGTGTGCGTAATTTTGCTTGGTTGCTGACCGCTACATGGTAGTGGTGCTACGACAAGTTACCGGGTTTGGCGCAAGACTACAAAAGTTACCATATTGTGCACTCTAATAAGCTGCCGGAGCTAGTCCTTCCTCGGTTGCGCTCTGGTGGGTTTTGACGCAGCATATTGCAGGCATGGAGTACCAGTTGGACCAGGATTTAAGCTGTTTTGAAGGATGGGACGTAACCGTTTGAGAGAGTCCAGCAGCAGCGTTCGCCAGGCCTCAATAACCGTGGCGGGATGCCGCGGCTAGCAGAAGAGTTGTAACTCGTACGGGAATAAGAGCCGATCGGCCTGATAGATGGCATTGGCCTTAACTGTGGAGGATATCTATGAGTTCAGGCCGTATCATCTTTGTTGTCGGGCTCGGCTACGTTGGACTTCCAGTCGCGGTCGCCTTCGGCAAGGTGTGTCGAACCGTAGGATTCGACATCAATAGCACCAGAATTTCAGAACTGCGCGACGGATATGACCGAACCGGCGAAGTTTCCTCGGAGGACCTCCATGAAGCTGACATCCTACTGACCGACAGCATCGAGGAATTAAAGCGCGCTGATTTTTACATCGTCGCCGTGCCGACCCCGATTGATCAGGCCAACCAGCCTGATCTGAGGCTGATGCGTCTGGCTTCGGAAACGGTCGGGTCTGTCCTCAATGTGGGCGAAATCGTTGTCTACGAGTCAACCGTCTATCCTGGGGTGACCGAGGAGGAGTGCCTTCCGATCCTGGAGCGGGTGTCGGGGCTGAAAAGCGGGCGCGACTTCGGCGTCGGCTACAGCCCGGAACGGATAAACCCGGGGGACAAGGAGCATACCTTCACCAAGATCAGGAAAGTAGTGTCCGGACAGAATGCCGAGACTCTTGAGATTATCGCTAATGTCTACTGCTCGGTTGTGACGGCGGGGGTGCACCGCGCCTCCTCCATAAAGGTCGCAGAGGCGGCGAAGGTGATCGAGAATACTCAGCGTGACTTGAACATAGCTCTCATGAACGAACTGGCGCTCATCTTCGACCTTCTTGGTATTGATACCGGTGAGGTGCTCGCCGCAGCGGGGAGCAAATGGAACTTCCTCAAGTTCTCCCCGGGGTTGGTCGGTGGGCACTGCATCGGAGTCGACCCCTATTATCTCACTCACAGGGCCGAGAAAGCGGGTTACATCCCGCAGGTGATACTCGCCGGAAGACGCATCAATGACGGGATGGGGAAATTCATCGCGCAGAGAACGGTGAAGGAAATCATCCAGGCGGGGCATCCGGTACTGGGCTCTGTCGTCACAGTTATGGGACTCACTTTTAAGGAGGACTGCCCAGACCTGAGGAACTCCAAGGTGATCAATATCATTGGCGAGTTAAAAGATTACGGCGTCGATGTACAGGTCTGCGACCCTCTCGCCGACCCGAGGGAGGCGTTGCATGAGTATGGGGTGATCCTGGTGCCGCAGTCGGAAATGAGGCCCGCTGTCGCGGTGGTTGCGGCAGTGGCCCACGCGGCATACCGAGGCTTGACAGGGGCCGATCTCGCAGCCCTAATGGGGGAGCGCCCGGTGCTTGTGGATGTGAAAGGTATGTACAATCGCCAGCAGATCAAAGAGGCTGGTATCAGGATCTGGAGTCTGTAGGCTCTTGCCGAAAGAGACAGGTAGTGTCCGGCTTCGCAGCAGGCCGCATCCGTTCGGGTCCGTCACGTTCAGGTGCGAGTCTTACATCCCTGGGGTTCACGGGCACTGTGATTTACCCGGGCAATCTCTTCTTGGCAAAACTCGGTAGTTATTGTGTCTTAGAAAAGAGGTTAGCGTGGTTATCTCGCTCTTAGCAATCATCGTATTGCTCGTTTGCGTGATGCGGATGCTCCACCTGGAGCGCAACCAAACGGGGTTAATTCTCGCCGCGCCCATTCTCGCGACCGCACTTCTTGAGGTCTGCGATCTGGGCGCGGTGAGTGGAGGAGTCAGCTTGATTCCTTGGAAGAGCTGCTCGCTGTTCGTCGAGGCGCTCCTGCCGTCACTGTGGCTTCTTAGCAGTCTCACCTATGCACGTGATACCGGGGCCGGTGCATCGAGCAAGAAGGCGCGACTCGTTTCTGGAACCTTCATGCTGCTCGTAGCGGTGCCTGTCATCTTTCCGTATGACACGCTCATCTATGCGCCTGATTTTCCAGCCGAGCGCATCCTTTTCCTGACTGACCTCGGGTATTACTACTATGTCGGAATCCTTGTGCTATTGGTGGTGGCCCTGGCCAACTTCGAGGCAACCCTGGCGAACGCCTCGCCCGACGCCCTCTGGCGGGTGAAGCTCGACATCGTTGCCTTCGGATCCATGCTCGCCGTACTGGTCTTCTATTACAGTGACGCTCTATTATTCCGTACCCTCCATATGGAACTAGTGCCGCTTCGCTCCCTGATCTTCATCGCCGCTTCAGCCATGTTGGCTTATTCGCGCATCCACTGGAGAGGGGGGGCGCGGGTAAAGGTCTCCCAGAAGGTGCTTCTGAAATCCGTTGTAATCGGTGTGGTCGGAATCTACCTGTTGTTGCTCGGAGTACTCGGGGAGGGAATGAAGTATTTTGGTCCGCATATTCCACGCGTGCTGGTTCTCTCACTCATGTTTCTCTCCGGCATCGTCCTGCTACTATTACTCCTCTCCGAAAGAGCCAAGCGAGAGGTCAAGGTGTTCCTTCATAAGAATTTTTTCCAGAGCAAATACGACTACCGCGCCCAGTGGCTCAACCTCACTCAAAGGCTAGCCAGCTTCGAGTCGGGCGAGGATCTTCTTGAGAGGGTGCTCGCGGCCTATTGCGATATCTTCGGGGTGAGTGGGGCCGCTCTGTTTCAACGCCACGAGGGGTGTGGTTTTTACTGCGCCAACTCAATCCGGGAGATGGAACCACTGCAGGAAACCCTTGACCTAGAGAATTCCCTGGTGCGTTACCTGAAACAGAGTTGGGTGTTCTGCAGCAGGGACGACAACCCAGCCATCCATGCCGAAAACCGTGAATTGCTTACGAGGCATCGTATCTCCTTTGTGATACCCCTTTTCGAATCGGAACTCCTTATTGGGTTCATCGCCTTGGGAGAGCAGGTTGTCTGGGACGAACAGTACCGCTACGAGGACTATGACCTCATGAAGACCATAGCCCGTCAGGCTTCTATTGCGATACAGCATCAGCGCCTTTCCGAAGAATTGACCCAGGCACGATCCGTGGAAGCGGTCGGGAATCTGGCGACCTTCGTCGTGCATGACCTGAAAAACCTAGCGGCGACCGTATCGCTCATTGTGGAGAATGCTGGTGAGCACCTCGACAACCCACAGTTTCAGCAGGACATGCTCGGCTCGCTCAAGAATACGGCTGAGAGAATGCACGGTCTGATCGGGCGTCTGAAGAATCTGGGCGAGAGCGAACTCTTCCATCTACGTCCTTCCGACCTGCTCTCCTTGGTCGACAGGAGCGCTCGTATGGTGCAAGGCAGCGCAATCACAGTGGGCGGCACGCCTGAGGTGGCACTAGCCGACGAGAGGGAACTGCAGAAGGTTCTTTTGAACCTTTTCTTGAACGGGATCGAGGCATCACAGAAAGGGGGCGCGGTGCTGGCGGAAGTAGGCTTTGCCGGGGCGCCCTTTATTCGGGTCACCGATCGTGGCTGCGGCATGTCGCCCCGGTTTATTCGTGGAGATCTGTTCACGCCGTTTCGAACAACAAAGCAACAGGGGCTCGGCATTGGTCTGTTCCAGTGCCGGCAGATCGTGGCGGCGCACGGCGGCAGGATAGAAGTCGCTAGCGTGGAGGGGGATGGAACCGTTTTCACCGTCTGGCTCCAGGCGCCTGCGTCGGGTGAGGGCAGAAGGGTCACACCGACAGCATGAGGAGGGGTATGGAAAAGCTTCTGATCGTGGATGACAACCAGGATATCCGTCAGCAGTTGAAATGGGGGCTGAATCAAGACTTTCATGTGCTGTTGGCGGCAGACGCGCGGGAAGCGCTGGCAAGCTTCGGACGGGAGCGTCCTGGAGTTGTGGTCCTCGACCTTGGCCTCCCGCCCTGCTCTGAGAACTCTGAGGAGGGCTTTCGCTGTCTCAACGAGATGCTTGGCATCAACCCCGCGACCAGGATCATCATACTGACCGGCAACAACGAACGGGAAAACGCCCTGAGGGCGATGCGGACCGGCGCTTTTGATTTTTACACGAAGCCTCCCGTTCTGAGCGAGCTGAAGGTGATTATCCGTCGGGCCTTCCACTTGGCCGGTATCGAGGAACAAATCTACTTCCAAGATGATTCTGGCGCAGCAGAACCGTGCGAACAGATGGGCATGATCGGCGCGTGTCCTGAGATGCAGACCGTTTTCAGCACAATCCGCAAGGTGGCCGCCTCCAACGCGCCAATCCTGATCACCGGTGAGAGCGGTACTGGAAAGGAACTGGTGGCTGGCGCTATCCACGAGGCGAGCCAGCGCAGAAAAGGGCCCTTCGTCCCGATAAACTGCGGCGCTATCCCTGATAACCTACTGGAATCCGAGCTGTTTGGGCACGAGAAGGGGTCCTTCACTGGAGCTCACATCGCCGTGCCGGGAAAGTTGATCTTTGCTCAGAAGGGGACCTTGTTTCTCGACGAAATCGGGGAGTTGCCGGTGAACCTGCAGGTGAAGCTTTTGCGCTTTCTCCAAGAGGGAACCATACAGAGGGTCGGGGGAAGGGAAGCTATCAGCATTGACACCAGGACGATTTGTGCCACTAACGTTGACATCGCGCGGGCTATCGACGAGGGGCGTTTTCGGGATGATCTTTATTACAGAATCGGCGTCATCACCATCAAGCTTCCGCCGCTTCGGGAGCGAGGTGATGATATCATCATCCTGGCGGAAAACTTTCTCAAGCACTACACACCGGGAAACAGGAGAAAACCCTTCCACTTCTCTCAATCCGGTGTCAATTTCCTGAGAAGGCATCACTGGCCCGGCAACGTGCGGGAGCTGCGCAACCGAGTTCAGCGAGCGGTAATCATGTGCGAGGGGGCATCCATCGGACCTCTTGATCTGGGCTGTGACAACGAGCCTCTGTCCATCCCAGAAATACAGGATGATCAACTCTCTCTGCGCGAGGCGAGGGAGATGATTGAGCGAAAGATGGTCCTGGCCGCTATCGAGCGCCAGTCGGGGAATGTTCTGAAGGCGGCCTTGGATCTCGGCGTGAGCAGGCCCACGCTCTATGACTTGATGAGAAAACTCTCCCTGCACAAGGTCTAACAGGGTGTTGAAAAACGCACCCCTTTGATATAGCTAAATTTGCCATTTCCTGCTATAGTTCCGCACATAATTACTTGAAAACATTGAGGATAATTATGCGCGGTAATGATAACTCAACTGAAGCAATGTTCGTTTTTTTGTCTCCTGAAACCTTCGTCCCTCAAAATCATCCACTCCGAGCGATCAGGAA
>Ga0209430_1001848_pt1 | contig 14766 bp, 9 predicted proteins | sample BarGraIncub1133A_FD_184504 | JGI IMG/M metagenome (GOLD analysis project Ga0209430, IMG submission 184504) | Arctic peat soil microbial communities from Barrow, Alaska - Barrow Graham LP Incubations 11-33A (SPAdes) (version 2) | ecosystem: Environmental > Terrestrial > Soil > Wetlands > Peat... | reverse complement strand
CCTTGGGTGGTGGTAATGTTTAAATGGCTATGCCTGAAATTATTAATTTGAAATGAGTAGTTTTAAAACTCTGTCAATTCTGATTAATAATTAAGAACGCTTAAATAATTAAGAACGCTTAATAGAGATGAACATTGGCCCCTTATAGGGGCTTTTCAAGTCCACCTTCTAAGAGGGTGGATTCTTTAATTAAAATCGATAGCAGATGCCAATATATCCGCCAACTCTTTTCTGAAATCTTTCGCCGTAATCTCCGGCAATTCCTGCATTTATCTCAAATGGTAATTTGTTTCCCCGATAGTTGAGTTCGCCTAAAAACGAGATTTCATCAAGAGGTACCGGATAAGCACTTCCCGATGGACCAAAATTTGCGGACCACGGAAACGAACCATTATAAACGCCGAAGTTTCGTGACCAGGTAAGCATCGTTTTCCAGTAAATTCCTGACATTAACGCGCCTTTAATTCCAATGTGGTGCATCCACATTCGTGTACTTTCGAAACCGTCTGCGACACCATCTGCTCCAATGTGCGGTACAAACAGTGGTGTTCCCATCATCCGGTTATAATAAGTAAAGGAGCGGTAAATGTAATGATCGAAATAACTGTCTCTTCCCCTGCCAATTACACGATCCGGATTATCGGGTGTTGGTGCAGGGAGACGGTGAATGGATCCACTTTGATTTCGGGTATTCATATATTCGTAAACGACATCTGATATGAATGCGGACCGATCTTTTTTGCAGATGTGTATTCCCCACAAACCATCGGGCAAGTTAGCCATCTCTATTCCTGACTGATCTTCAAATGGATGGTTCCAATAAAAACTGATAATAGATTTCTGCCATTCTTTCTTTATTTCAAGAGAGTAGATACCTAATTGATTTCCAGCTTTATTTATGCGATCACCTATAAATGCTCCCAGGCCTCCTTTTAATCCCAAAATGTAATTAAAATATTGACTCATACCTGGCATTTCACCTTCTGTAGGTGAAGTTCCTCCCCATAATACGTAATGTTCCAATCCTGCTATTATCGACCAATTTTTTGAAAGTGAGGCTTTACCGTAAAGTAATTTATGGTGCAGGTGAGCATTTTTTACAAATGTATGGTTTGAAAATAGTTTTTCCTCATATTCAACTTTAAATGAAGCCCATTTCTTCCAAATCAGAAAAGGTACAAAATTGTCGGTTGATAATGAGATTCCCGGGAGTGGCCGTGCATTGTTCGAACGATCAAGATTCCCGTTTGTTGATGATAATCCTCCATATAGAATGGAATCGGATTGGGCTCCAGCTTTGATTACAAACCATTTGTGTCGTAAGCCAAACCAATATTGATTTGCCTGGAAATCCGATTTGCTGCCATAACCATAAACAAGATTGGCACCCCAGGTGTAGCTCCATTTGCTAACAGAATCAGGTTCAAATAATTTTGAAAAGCCGGCCTGAATTAATTGGTAGTTTCTGTTGCTTTGAGAGAAAACCCCACTTTTATTATAGGTAAGCCAAAATGGTAAATCTTCGCCTGATGAGACATACGTTCCAAGAGAAACATTGAAATCCGTTTTTCCTTGTTTCTCTTGCGCAAAAAGTCCGGAGCAGATTAAGATTAATACAATAAGAAGCCTAAGTTTAAGCATGACCATAGGTTTTAAAAAAATCGCAGGCCTGTAAGCCGGGTTCTGTTTTTCATTCTATCATTTATCTGGGACTGCTGTCACCAACAGCCTCTTGCAGCCTACCCCTTACGACTCCCGGGAACCCGAAGGAATCCAGAACCAGGGCGGGCAGCCCTGTGTTCCGAAGAACTCGTAATATATTTGGCCTTACAATCCATGAGGCGTACGGCTAACCGTGTTACCACGATTACCGGTGGGCTCTTACCCCACCTTTTCACCCTTATCCCGATTTTCATCGGGACGGTTATTTTCTGTTACACTACTGCAAACTTGCGTCCGCCTTCCCGTTAGGAAGCATAGCGCCCTGTATTGCCCGGACTTTCCTCCCCGATGAATTGGGGCGATAGAACAGCCTGCGAAGCTGCAAATTTACAAAATATTGGCAAAACTTTCACGACTGATTGTCAGGTATGACCATAGTTTGAGATGCCGGACTGCAACTGCCAAATTTTGGAGGTTGAATTTTTTATAGTAAATTAGCCATTTACATAGTACTGACAAGTGTTTTTAATATTCAGGATGATGTTTTTAATCAATTAATATTTGGCGTGGAACAAAAATTTATTATTACGGTTTCGGAACACAGGTTGTTTGGATTTCTGATATTACCATATCTTGCAGAGGATGGTCCTGAAGGTAAGTATCTCTCAATATCGCAGCGGCTTCGGGTACACGATCTGGCAGAAGGGAATTTCAGATTTTCAGCGATACAAACTCAATTGGTTAAATTAACTGAAAAATACGCAGACGAAAATCTGGCAAAAAAATTCAATAAGAAAGGGACATTAAACGATTTCTACAAAAATGTCAAGGCAGAAGAATTTAATAAAAAAATTGTTCCGTTCGTTGAGGACATTATGACACGTTGTCTCGATTTACTCAAAACTGCCGGAATCCCGGTTTATTTCAAGCGGGCAAAATACAACAATCTTTATGAGGACGATCTCATTGAATTGTGCTATGAAGATACAGGAGCTGTATTCAATTTTCACAGACTGGAAGACGAAACGCAATATTTTCTGACAATCAGAAATGGTGCTGATCAACTTTCGTTGCTTAATAGAAGTATTATTTTGCTTGTAAATGAGCCATGTAGAATTCTCTATCAAAACAAACTCTACTTCTTTGATGATATATCGGGGTCAAAGTTACAGCCATTTTTCGACAAGGAATACATCAGTATTCCACGATCAGTTGAGGAAAAATATTTTGGAACTTTTATTTTAAATGCTGTTAAAAATCAGGAAATTAACTATTCTGGATTCGACATTATTGATACACCTGTACGAAAGGAGGCGATTCTATCAGTGGCAACCGACATTGCAGGTTACCCGGTTTTTATCCCGGTTTTTAAGTACAACGAGCAGATTATCTCAGCAGATGATGATGGGAAAAAAGTGGTTGCGTTCGAAGTTGTAAACGGGAATTATGTTTTTCATCGTTTTGACAAGGATTCTGGTTGGGAAACAAATTTCATTTCAGTACTAAGAAAGCTTGGTCTGAAAGGTGAGTCAAATGCTTTGTATTTAACGGGTTCGAAGGATGGTAATCAGTCGGATGCGCTGTATGATGTAATCGCCTGGCTATCGAAAAATAGCATAGGTTTAGAAGAAATGGGAATTAGTGTTAGTCAGGAAGGGTTGGATCAGAATTATTTTACCGGAAACCAGACACTCAATCTTCAGATTAACCATACCAACGATTGGTTTGATATTTTTGCAATTGTTACGTTTGGACCCTTTTCCTTTCCATTTGTCAGGTTGCGCAAAAATATCATGAACCAAATCAGAGAGTTTAAGTTGCCCGATGGTGAGATCGCTATTCTTCCTTTGGAGTGGTTTGCAAAATATCACGATATTTTTAGTTTTGGAAAGGTTGGCGAACAATCGATCCGGTTGCCGAATTATCATTTCACGCTGATAACTGAAATTGCAGATGAAATGGATGCGTCAGTTAAGGATAAAATTAAATCATTGGAATTCACCAGCGTCGAACTGCAGGATATCCCGGTTGAATTAAATGCTGCACTTCGTAATTATCAGTATGATGGGTACAATTGGATGTATCATCTTTTTGCAAAGGGATTAGGTGGATGTCTCGCAGATGATATGGGTTTGGGGAAGACGATTCAGGCACTCACATTATTACTCAGGTTAAAACGGAAGGAGCAACTTTCCCCCGTATTTCCGCACAAAAATTCTGCCCAGTTATCCCTTTTTGTTTCTGATGAAACTGTTGAAACCCAAATGCAGTCTGCTACGCTGATTGTATTACCAGTATCTCTTGTCCACAATTGGGAAAAGGAGATCCGGAAATTTGCTCCATCGTTGAAATCTTACGTTTACAGTGGTGCACGACGTCGTGAAAAAGGATCAATAAATGATATTATGGCCAATTATGATATCATTCTCACAACCTACGGGACTGTCAGAAACGATGTTGAAGAACTATCGCAATATGAGTTTTTTTTCCTGATTCTCGACGAAAGTCAATACATTAAGAATAGTGAATCCAAAACTTACAAGACAATTACCGGGATCAGATCGCAGCATCGGATTGTGTTGACGGGCACGCCAATAGAAAACTCATTGTCAGATCTTTGGGCGCAAATGAATTTTCTTAACACGGGATTGCTGGGAAGTAAAAACTATTTTAAGCAAGAGTTTCTTTTGCCAATTGAAAGGGATAAATCGACCGATGCCAGTGAAAAACTTCAAAAACTAATACATCCTTTTATTTTACGACGAACTAAAGAAGAAGTTGCCAAAGATCTTCCATCGTTAACAGAGGAGACAATTGTGGTTGAGATGACCCCGGAACAATCTGAATTCTACGAGACTGAGAAATCGGCCGTGCGGAATGTTCTACTCCAAAACTTGCAGGAAGATGGATTACAGAAATCGACATTTTTTGTTTTGCAGGCACTTACGCGACTTCGACAAATTGCGATTCATCCAAAGTTGATCGATCCTGAGTCAGCTTTTGAGTCGGGGAAATTTAACGACATTATCGCAATGCTTGGCATCCTTGTAGCTGAAAATCACAAGATACTTGTTTTTTCCTCATTTGTGAAACATCTTAATCTGTTGGCTGATGAGTTCAGAAAAGAACACTGGAACTACAGTCTGCTTACCGGACAAACTATTGATCGAAAGCAAGTTATTGAGGAATTTCAGGATGATCCTGAAAAAAAGATCTTTTTGATTTCTCTGAAGGCGGGTGGCGTTGGATTGAATCTTACTGCGGCAGATTATATTTTTATCACCGATCCCTGGTGGAATCCGGCTGCTGAGATGCAGGCAATTAGTCGTGCACATCGGATTGGTCAGGATAAGAAGGTATTCGTTTACAGGTTTATTTCGGAGAATTCTATTGAAGAAAAAATTCAGAAGTTGCAGGATAAGAAATCGAAATTAGCCAATGAATTCGTGAACTCAAACGATCCTTTCAGAGATATTTCGAAAGATGAAGTGCTCGATTTGTTTGACTAAAAATTGAAAAGGACGGAACCGGGCGGCTCCATCCTTTTACTAAAACTAACCAAACTAACTAACCTAACTAAACCTAAACTTATGAAAAAAATGTAACACAAAGATAAAGTTGTATGTCGTGGTCTCCAAATATTTAGTGTTAAAAAAATGTAAAATCAGACAAATTAATAAAATTCAAAATTTACGTCATTTATAAGGAATAAAAAATCCTGATTTTCTCACGAAAATCAGGATTTTTACTTTTTGCGTTTTCATTGTGTGGTGCCACCTGGAATTGAACCAGGGACACACGGATTTTCAGTCCGTTGCTCTACCGACTGAGCTATGGCACCTTGTTTTCTAACGCGGTGCAAAACTAATCAAATTTTATTTGCCTCCAAGTGTACACTCAAAAAAAAATGAAGAAAGTTGAATTTAGTTGAATTTAAAGAATCCGAAATTAATCCAATGTAAGGTGGCATTTGAGATCGTTATTTTCAATACTTTTGCAACTTGTTCAAAACCAAATAATGGAATATTTTTCTGCACTCTTACCCAATGGAATACGGCTGGTTCATCAGCGTGTCGATTCACCAGTTTCCCATTGCGGAATCATTATCAACACCGGTTCACGTGACGAGGAGCTCATGGAGCAAGGTATGGCTCACTTTATCGAGCATACAATTTTTAAAGGCACGCTGAAGCGGAAGTCTTTTCATATTCTGAGCCGTCTTGAAGATGTAGGCGGAGAAATGAATGCTTATACGACAAAGGAGGAAACAGCTATTCATGCATCTTTTTTGACAGAATGTTACCAGCGTACTTTCGAACTTTTTAGTGACATATTGATTAATAGTACTTTCCCGGATCAGGAACTTAAAAAAGAGCAGGATGTAATTATTGACGAAATCAATTCCTACAACGATTCACCATCGGAACTGATCTTTGATGAGTTTGAAGAGCTTATTTTTGAAGGTCATCCCATTGGACGGAATATCCTTGGAACACCGGAGAATGTGAAAGCATTTACGCGGAATGATATTCAACGATTTATGGCTAAGAATTACAATACCGATCAGATGGTGATCTGTTCGGTTGGAAATATCAGTGGTAAACGATTTTTTCATCTTGCTGAGCGGTACTTTAGTATTTTCCCGGATAACCGGCGCACTTTTCATCGTCCGTTAGTTACCGGTTATACTCCCAGATTTAAATCAGTCGAGAAAGAAACTTTTCAGACGCATTGTCTGATCGGAGGCCTTGCATATGATGTTCTCCATCCAAATCGGATTGCACTCGTGTTACTGAATAGTATTTTAGGAGGTCAATCAGGAAATTCGAGGCTTAATTTAGCTTTGCGCGAAAGAAACGGAATTGCGTATAATCTTGAATCCTCATATACTGCCTATTCCGACACAGGAACTATCACTATTTATTTTGGAACAGACAAGGATAATCTCGATAGGGCGATATCTTTGATTAAACGGGAGATCAAGATTCTACAGAATAAAGTGCTGGGAAATATTCAGATCAGCAAAGCGAAGAAGCAGGTGGTTGGTCAGTTGGCCATGTCGCAGGAGAATCATGAAGATCTGATGTTATCGCTTGGCAAAAGTTTTTTGATCTACAATAAAATGGACGATTTAGATGTTCTGTATAAAAAAATTAATGCCGTGACTACCTCTCAAATCATGGATATTGCCAATGAAATTTTGGATTTTGATAAATTATCAGTTTTAATATATAATCAAAGTGATAAAGATTGATAAAGTTCTTGATCAATACCTCTTGTCACATATAGAGGAGGAGAGTCCGCTGCTGGCGCGGCTTTTTCGCCAAACTCAAGTGATGATGGTAAATGGTCGCATGTGTTCAGGCCATCTGCAGGGTTCGCTTTTGACACTGTTAAGTAAACTTGTTAAGCCTTCACGAATATTAGAGATCGGAACCTATACCGGCTATTCCGCTTTGTGTCTTGCTAGCGGAATGTCTGATGATGGAATACTTCACACAATCGAAATTAATGATGAACTGGAGCTTTTGGCAGCAGCATTTTTTGAAGAATCGGGAATGCGGCACCAGATTATTCAACACATCGGCGATGCTGATGATATTATTCCTCAATTGGAGGGGAAATTTGACCTCGTTTTTATTGATGCTGACAAGCGCAAGTATTTGTCAAATTACAACCTTCTATTTCCCAAAGTAACAATTGGCGGTGTGATTATTGCCGATAATACTTTGTGGGCAGGGAAAGTTGTTCAAAAAGTTGCAGCAAATGATGAGCAAACAATTAGTATAATGCAATTTAATGATTTTGTAAAGGTCGATCACCGTGTCGAGACATTTATGATTCCCATCAGGGATGGAATGACAGTCCTTCGTAAAATATCGGAATAAGTCATTGGTTAATAAGAAGTTGCATGTTTAAATTCATAAGTTTCAAACAATTTATGATAATTTTTGCATCCTTCATTTTTAAGTTATTTTCACTCCTTTATACTTTATTTTTTTTCGTATCTTTCGGTAAGCTAAATCTATAAGCCGATGAAACCCTCACTTGCAAAAGTTCGCATCAAATGGTATTATCTATGAGGGTTCCATGTGACTATTAAAAATCAATTTATTCTCACATGAAAGAGGATTTTCTCCATTTTATCTGGAATAATAAACTTTATCAGAACGATTCTCTTTTCACTCAGGAAGGGGAATCACTTCAAATAATGCATCCTGGAAGGCACAACACGAATGCCGGTCCCGATTTTTTCGATGCGCGAATACGGATAGGTGAAACGCTTTGGGCGGGGAATATCGAAATTCATCAGCGAGCTTCAGATTGGAACAAGCATGGGCATCAAAATGATCCTGTTTACCGAAATACGATTCTTCATGTTGTGGCAGTCTCAGATATTCAGGTGTTTAATGATTTGGGATCTTGTGTGCCTGCCTTGGAGATCAAATGGCCGCAGCAGATTGAAGACAACTATGAAATGCTGATTAGAAGTCATGACTGGATCGGCTGTGCTTCATTATTATATCAGGTAGATCCGTTTAGAATAAAATTTTTCCTGAACGGGATCGTAATTGAACGGCTACAGCAAAAGATTGAATCGATTAACAAAGTGCTTCTGGAGACAAAAGAGGATTGGGGCGAGACTTTTTATCGTATGCTTGCCCGTAGTTTTGGTCTGAAGGAGAATTCACTTCCCTTCGAAATGGTGGCTCGGTCGCTTCCGCAATCGGTGTTGGCACGACATCATGATTCGTTATTCCAGATTGAGGCGCTTCTTTTCGGGCAAGCTGGATTGCTTGGTGAAGAACTGTTTGGAGATGAGTATTATCTTGAATTGAGAAAAGAGTACCGTTTTCTGGCGGTTAAATATGGTCTGAAACCAATTGGAGGTCATTTATGGAAGTTTATGAGGATGCATCCCGGGAACTTTCCAACAATCAGGCTGGCACAGTTTGCGATGTTGATTCACAATTCAAAAGGATTATTTGCCGCGGTGATTGATGCTGGCAAACTGGAAGATTTACAGCGGCTGTTTATGGTGAAGGCATCAGAATACTGGGATACTCATTACAGTTATAATAAACCCTCTGTTGTACGGAAAAAAGTGTTTGGGGATCAGATTTTCAGGCTTATCGTTATAAATGTGGTAGTCCCTTTCTATTTTCTGTATGGTGAATGCCAAAATAAACTATTTTTGAAAGATAGAGCACTCGATATACTTGAGCAAATGCCTGCTGAGATTAATAGTTCGATAAGCCGGTGGGCCGGAGCAGGAATCGTGGCAGCGAATGCACTCGAATCGCAGGCATTATTGCAACTTCAGCACAACTATTGTGAGTCCAGGAAATGCCTTGACTGCACCATCGGACATAAAATAATTTTGCATGAACCAGTTTGAACAACAAACAACGAAGACTTTCAGAATTGCCATTTCATTAGTGATTTCAGTGTTTGCATTTGGATTGGTTGGCTTCCATTTTATTGAAGGATACGGATTTATTGACGCTTTGTATATGACCGTTCTTTCAGTTTCGACAGTAGGATTTGAAGTTGTTAGGCCACTTTCGTCAACAGGAAAGTTATTTGTTTCATTCCTGATTATTTTTAGTCTTGGAAGCTTTGCATTTGTCGGATCAAGTATTGTGCGGTTTTTTCTGGATGGTGAATTTATAAAAAAATTAAAAACAAACAGGGTGAGCAAAAGGATTGAAAAATTGACCGATCACGTAATTATATGCGGCTATGGTCGGAATGGAGAGCAAGCAGCGCTCGAATTGACCGATCATATTCATCCATTTGTGATCATTGAACGGCGGGAAAACGTAATTGCCCGTATTCAGGAGGATCCAAACCTTCTTTTTATTCAGGGTGATGCCACGAATGAAGAAGTGCTTCGTACTGCAGGCATTGACCGTGCAAGGGCATTGATCGCCACAACACCTAATGATGCTGACAATATGTTCGTAGTTCTTACCGCCCGAAGCATGAATCCTGATCTGACCATCATAAGCCGTGCTTCCGAAATTGGTTCTGACGTTAAACTCAGAAGGGCCGGGGCAACAAATGTGATCATGCCTGAACGAATGGGGGGACAACGAATGGCTCGTTTGGTTACACAACCCGATGTGGTCGAGTTTATGGAGTATATCTTACTACAACGAGATCGTGACGTAAGTATCCATGAAGTACATTGCCGGAATTTGGCAACTGTCAACAGTGGAAGGACGATTGGTGAATTAAGTTTGGGAAGTGTTACCGGAACAACTATTATCGGATTGAAAAATGGGGAGGGCAAATATGTTTTTAACCCTGGGAGCGATTATCCGCTCAGCGTTCAGGATCAATTGTTCGTTTTGGGATCACCTGAGCAGGTGCAGAATCTCAATAATTTCCTTGAAGATAAAATGTGATTAGATGCGATCGCTTTGGCATGTGGAATTGCAACTTCAATTAAATCAACAATAGCGTGAAAAATATTAACAGATTATTTTGTAGCTTTGTGCCGGTTTTTTAATTAATGTTGAACCGTTGCTATCGAACACGAATACTGCGGTGCAATAATTGTATAATTTTTTAATTTATAAGTAATGTATTTAACTGCTGAGAAAAAACAGGAGATTTTTGAAAAGTACGGTAAAACAGTGACCAACACCGGTTCTACCGAAGGACAGGTTGCCCTTTTCTCATTCCGGATTAGTCACCTTACAGAACATCTGAAAGTCAACAAAAAGGATTTTGGAACACAGCGTGCGCTGATCGGATTAGTAGGTAAACGTCGGGCTTTGCTCGATTACCTCAAAAAAAAGGACATTGAACGTTACCGCTCATTGATCAAGGAACTCAATCTTCGTAAATAGCGAACTACCTAAAAAGGCAATTTTCGAATTGCCTTTTTTTAAATATTTAAAGCCCCACCCATTTATTTCAATTATTAATAAATTTATTTTTTAAACTATGTACAAAGCTGTTAGTAAGACAATTGATCTGGGCGATGGCCGTACGATTAACATCGAAACCGGTAAGTTGGCAAAACAAGCCGATGGATCGGTTGTAGTAAAAATGGGTGATACCATGTTGCTTGCTACTGTGGTATCTGCAAAAGAAGCTGCTGAAAACGTTGATTTTATGCCGCTTTCGGTTGACTACCGCGAAAAATTCTCGGCTGCCGGAAGGTTTCCGGGTGGATTCATGAAAAGAGAATCACGTCCGTCGGATGATGAAATTCTGACTGCCCGTTTGGTTGACCGTGTATTACGTCCGCTATTCCCGGATAATTTCCATGCGGAAACAGTGGTAATGATTGCACTTATCTCTTCTGGCAAAAATGAAATGCCTGATTGCCTTGCCGGATTGGCAGCATCGGCAGCGCTTGCGGTTTCTGATGTTCCTTTCAATGGACCGATCTCAGAGGTTCGTGTTGCGCGTATCGGAGGAAAGTTTGTAATTAACCCATCTGCCGAACAACTTGCCACTGCCGATATCGACATTATGGTTGGGGCATCGTTTGACAATATAATGATGGTGGAAGGTGAAATGGACGAGGTTTCGGAAGAAGAAATGCTTGATGCCATTAAATTTGCCCACAAAAACATCAAAATTCATTGCCAATTACAGAATGAACTTGCTGCAGAAGTCGGCGTTGTGAAACGTGAGTATTGTCATGAACAGAATGACGAAGTGCTTCGCGAGGCAATCTGGAAAGAAACTTACCAGAAAGCTTACGATACCGCTCGTTCGCTGATCACTGATAAACATTTGCGATATAGTTCTTTTGCTCAAATTAAAGAAGATTTTGTCGTAGCATACAGTGAAGGAAAAGAGTCTTCAGAAGTTAACAAGAGTTTGATTTCGAGATATTATCACGATGTTGAAAAAGAAGCAATGCGCCGCATGATTCTTGATGATGGCATTCGTCTTGACGGTCGTTCTACAACGCAGATCAGGCCTATCTGGGGTGAAATTGGCTACTTGCCAGGATCTCACGGATCGGCGATCTTCACTCGTGGAGAAACACAATCACTGACAAGTGTAACTTTAGGTACCAAAATGGATGAGAAAATCATCGACAATGTTACATTTAAAGGACGCGAACGCTTTTTATTACATTATAATTTCCCATCGTTTAGTACAGGTGAAGCAAAAGTTCCACGTGGACTTTCTCGCCGCGAAATCGGACATGGAAATTTAGCACATCGCGCTCTGAAAAAGATGATTCCTGAAGGATTTCCTTATATCGTACGTGTTGTTTCTGATATTCTTGAATCGAACGGTTCTTCATCTATGGCAACTGTTTGCGCAGGAACCATGGCGATGTATGATGCCGGTATTCACCTTAAACGACCGGTTTCCGGAATCGCGATGGGTTTGATTACCGATAAAGGCTCTGATAAATTTGCTGTTCTTTCCGATATTCTTGGCGACGAGGATCATTTGGGAGATATGGATTTCAAAGTAACCGGAACCACAAAAGGAATTACTGCTACCCAGATGGACATCAAAGTTGATGGTTTATCATACGAAGTAATGTCAAAAGCTTTACAGCAGGCAAAAGAGGGTAGAGCACATATTCTTGGTAAAATACTGGAAGTAATCAGCAAAGCCCGCGAAGATTACAAACCAAATGTTCCAAGAATTGTAACGATGATGATTCCTAAGGACATGATCGGGCCGGTTATTGGACCTGGTGGAAAAATTATTCAGCAGATTCAGGCGGATACCAAAGCGACCATTGCCATTGAAGAAATTGAAGATCAGGGTCGTATTGAGATCAGTGCTCCTGATAAAGATTCGATCGATGCAGCTATTGCGCGGATTCGTGCAATCGTAGCAGTTCCCGAAGTTGGAGAAATTTACAAAGGGAAAGTTAAGTCTATCGTTCAGTTTGGCGCTTTCATTGAAATTATGCCTGGTAAAGAAGGACTTTTACATGTTTCGGAAATCGACTGGAAACGGATTGAAAATCCTGAAAGTGTGTTGAAAGTTGGCGATATCGTTGAGGTTAAATTACTCGAAGTTGATCAGCGCTCCGGGAAACTGAAACTTTCGCGTAAAGCATTACTTCCAAAACCTGAAGGATATGGTGAAGGTGGAAATAGCGATCGTGGTCCAAGACCTGAACGCAATGAGCCACGCGAACCAAGAGAACCAAGCCACAGTCATTCTCTTAAGAAACCCAATCAGTAAAAAATAGTTTTTAAAATGCCCGGACAATACGGGCATTTTTTTGTTCCCGCCATTTTGTTGTATATTCGACACTGATAGAAAAACATTTTATGAGTATTGATTATCTTGTGATTGAGGGTAATATTGGAGCGGGTAAGACAACCTTGGCTACCATGTTGAGTGCTGATTTAAACAGCCGGCTAATTCTTGAAGGATTCTCCGACAATCCGTTTCTTCCAAAGTTTTACAGCGACCCGGCAAAATATTCGTTTCCGCTCGAGCTCTCCTTTTTAGCTGAGCGTTATTCACAGTTAAAAAATGATCTTGCAAGCCGTGATCTTTTTCATAAGCTGACAATCATGGATTACTATTTTATGAAATCGTTGATTTTTGCACAGAACACACTTGCACCTGACGAATATAACCTGTACCGGAAGTTTTTTGATATTATTTACGAACGCTTGCCAAAGCCCGATTTGTACGTTTATCTGCATATTCCGGAAGATAAGCTCATAGAAAATATTCGTTTGCGAGGTCGCGATTACGAACAATCGATAGAATCTGGCTATCTAAAGACAATAAAAGAAGGCTATTTCAATTTCTTCTCTCAACAGACCGATTTCCCGGTATTGATCATTGACACAACAAATGTTGATTTTGTTAAGAATAAAGCCCATTATCAGCTAATTAAAGAATTGATATTTGAAAATTCGTATTCAAGTGGCGTCAGCCGTGAGATTTTAAACGGTTAAAATAGCTTAAATCGTTTTTCTGTAACGTTAAAAGATAGTAGTTTTGCGTGTATAACAATAGAAACTGTCAATTAATTTTATCAATAGATTAGAGTAATGAGAAGTTTAAAATTCAATTATTTGGTTTTATTCATTTTGGGCATAGCTGTTATAACTGGCTGCGCTTCCCTAAAAAAAATGAAAAAGGATGCTGGGAAAATGAGTTATTCGGTGGTACCAGAAACGCTTGAAACGAACAATGGTACAGTAGATATTGTATTGCAGGGCCGTATTCCTGAAAAATATTTTCTGAAAAAAGCCTCATTCGTTGCAACGCCTGTTATTGTGACTCCGGAAGGTGAGAAGTTTTATGAGCCTTTCTTCCTTCAGGGCGAAAAGGTGAAAGCCAACAACAAGGTGATCAGCTATAATGATGGTGGAAGTGTTACTTACAAAGGGTCGATCCCTTTTGAATATGCCATGCGCAAATCAGAACTCGTATTAAAAATCCGTGCATCAAAGGGACGCAAAACGCTTGATTTCGTTCCAGTTAAATTGGCCAATGGTGTTATTGCTACTTCTACACTTGTAGATAACAGCCCGTTCTCGCTCCTTGGTTTTCAGAAAAGCAAAAACACAACAGGTGTTTATGATGCTTCAATTGACAAATTCCAACGAATTGTACCTGAGAAATATGTTGCAGACCTTATCTATTTGATTAATAGTTCTGAAGTACGTGGAAAGGAAATGTCGAAAGAAGAGATCAAAGAACTAAGTCAATACATTGCTGATGCTTACAAAGCCGACCGCAAAGAGTTAAAAGGTGTTGAAGTTTCGGCTTATGCTTCACCAGATGGTAAATTAGACCTCAATACAAAACTTTCTGAGAAACGTGAAGGTTCTGCTACCAAAGTAGTTGAAAAGGATTTGAACAAAAATAAAATAAGGACAGATCTTACTACCAAATATACTCCTGAAGATTGGGATGGTTTTAAGGAACTGATGGAAAAATCAACCATTCAGGATAAAGAGTTGATTCTACGAGTACTTTCTATGTATAGTGATCCTGAAGTTCGTGAACGTGAGATCAAAAATCTATCTTCTGCATTTTCGGCTGTTGCCACCGAGATCTTACCAAAGCTTCGTCGTTCAAAAATCACGGCGTCTGTTGACTTAGTAGGACGTACAGATGCAGAAATCAGTGCACTTG
>Ga0209430_1001847_pt1 | contig 14768 bp, 15 predicted proteins | sample BarGraIncub1133A_FD_184504 | JGI IMG/M metagenome (GOLD analysis project Ga0209430, IMG submission 184504) | Arctic peat soil microbial communities from Barrow, Alaska - Barrow Graham LP Incubations 11-33A (SPAdes) (version 2) | ecosystem: Environmental > Terrestrial > Soil > Wetlands > Peat... | reverse complement strand
TTCTGAGCTAAAATCTAACGTCAATCCCAGTTTATTAAAATGATTATTATTTATTGATATCTCCAGTTCTCTTTCTGAATAGTGAAAATCATCTATTTTATAATTCAAATATTTTGTTAAACCAGTATTGGCATTTATAAATTGAATAAACGCGTGCTTCCCTTCCTTCGTTATAGAAACACCTGGAATTATTGCAAAAATATTTTGGGAACTTTTATCGATTATTTTGTAATACCAGCCTTCAAAGTAGTTTCTACGCTTATACTTTCCTTGATAAATCTCAGGGTTAAAGATCCTTCTTATAGAGTACATTTTAGTATCTCCATTTCATATATATAACGGATTTTTCCCTTTTATTTGAAATGTTACTCTAATTTCCTCAACAAAAAAATGAGGTGAGAATAAAAATTTAAAGGGATAGTAGAAAGAATTATATTCTTACCACTATCCCCTGCTTTTTATATGATATTTTATTAAAATTCTTAGCTTCTACATTTACTGCACAAGCCATAGAATTTCACCCTATGGTCAGTTACAAAAAAACCATTTTTCTTTAAAATCTGTTCCTCAAGTGAATCCAGCAAATCTTCCTCAACCTCAGAGACACTCCCGCATGAGTTACAAATTAGATGGTGATGCCGATGATCCTCATTCGGTTTAACTAGCTCGTATCTACTAAACCCATCATCAAAATCAAGCTTGTGCACCAAAAATAATTTATCAAGCAGAATCATAGTTCTATATACCGTTGCAAGGCCAATTTCCGGATTCTTAATTTTGACTAAATTAAATAGTTCCTCTATACCCACATGCTGTCCTGAGCACTGAATCAATGAATCCAAAATTGCAGCTCTTTGACCTGTATACTTGTACCCAAATTCCTTTAATTTCTCTTTTAAAAAGCAATTATCAGCAGTATCCAAAGAAAAAATCTCCCCTCAACATTTTTTGCAAGTATTCCACAAAGAGCAGCCCTTACAGTCTTCACATCCTCGCTTTTCTATATATATTTTACCACATCTTGGACAATTTGTATTTTCTTTTTTCTCTGAATTATATTCAAATAAATATTTGCATTCTGGACATTTTTTTAGCATAACCCACCTACTTTCAATTTAACCTACTAAACAATAAACCTTGCCAAAATTCCACCAATCAGAAAGGCTATTACGAAGCTTCCCAGCCATATTGCTGTGGCCTCCAGCTTTGATCTTTCTTTAAATATCATGATAACAGACGCCACACAAGGAACAAATAGCGTTATGGTTATCAGTGCAACTAACATTTGCCCATTTGATAAAATCATACGACTTAAGCCTGCTGCCCCAAAATCTCTTCTGATTATGCCCATTATAAACACTATAGACGCCTCTTCTGGGAGCTTCAACCACAGCTGGGTTATCGGTGCAATTGCATGTTCAATCATAGTCAACGCCCCTGTATACTGTAGAACTGTAATCAGTACTGCACCTATTGCAAATATTGGAGTTGCCTCTAAAAGGAATCCTTTTGTTTTTGTAAGAGTTTTCTTCATAACATTTCTAAGCTGAGGCATTCTGATTGGTGGTAAGTCTATAAAGAGCTGAGTTGACTCCCCTGGAAGAAATTTATTTAAGAGAGTGCCAGAAACTCCAAATATAATAATAAGAATTAAAGTATAAGCAATTATATATTTCAAGCCTAACGGCGTGAGCAATCCTATTATTACTCCAAACTGTGCCGAGCAAGGAATTGTAAGTCCTAATAAAAATGTTGCTATAACCCTTTCCCTTCTGGAGCCCAAAAGGCGTGTTGTCATGGTAGCCATTGTTACACATCCGAAGCCAAGTATTAATGGAATAATTGCTCTGCCATTAAGCCCCACTCTGGATAATGACTTATCTGATAAAACAGCAATTCTTGGCAAAAAGCCAGAATCCTCCAAAAGAGACATTAAAAGATAGAAGCCAACGGTCAACGGTAGCAACAGCCCTAAAATATATATTGGAATCATTGTAAAAACTCCAAAATCACCAATGATAAGACTTCTAAAAAAAGACTCCTTCGGAATAAATCCAAGTATCGCCTCAATAAAAGGCTTATAGATGCCCTCCATTACAGTAACCTCTGTGAAGCCTACAACGGTTTGTGCTATAAATACGCCTATAAACCAAAACATACCCGCTAAGACAGCTAACAATATAGGAATTCCCGTGATGGGCTTAAGTAATAGCCGCCCCAGTTTTGTGCTTGTGCTTGTGCCATTATACGAATCAGATATAACGCCATCTATAATTGTGTCAACCCTTAACCTTCTGCTTTTGTAGATTTCTTCACGCATACCTCCCAAAGGCATACCTTTTCTCTCAGATAAAACTTCATCCTCCTCCAGAAGCAGGAGTGCTTCAGCTTCAGAGACCTCACTTCCCACATATCTATCTAAAAGTTCTTGCACTCCATCTGTCTTTATGCCAAGCCTTGCATCCTTTATCTTTTCTTTGATTTCTTCCATGCCTATGCCTTTTAGTGCTGAGGTAGCCACTGCATCGACACCTAGCTGCTCGGACAGCTTTTTTATATTAACTTTTATTCCATTTTTAGTTACTTCATCTATGAGATTTACCGCAACAATAACCTTCTTACCCATGTCAATGAGCTGCTGCGTTAGAAAAATATCTCGATGCATGTGGACACCATCTATAACATTCAGAACCAGATCTGCATTGATAATAACATCCCTGGCAACTTTTTCCTCATCATTAAATGAGGATACACCATATATCCCTGGTGTATCCTCAACTATATATTCATCAAACCGTCCTGTACTTATATCTACAGTAGTTCCCGGAAAATTTGAGACATCTACATATTTACCTGTGAGTGCATTAAAGAAAACTGACTTTCCCACATTTGGGTTTCCTACAAGAACCAAGTGCTTTGCATTTTGCTGCATATTTTTAAAATCTTCTTTCATAAATACCCCCATATGTAGCAGATTTGTCAATTAGCTAACCCTTGAAATAGTAATATGTTCAGCTAGCTTTCTGCTAATAGCTACCTCTTGCATTCTGTTTTGCAAAACAATTGGTCCCGATGGCAATTTTTCTGAACACTTCAGCTTAGCGCCCTCATATATGCATAGACGTATGGCTTGCGCACGTATATCTTTATCTTCTATAGCAATAATTTCAATTAATTCTCCTCTATTAACCTTGTCTAATGTCATATGCTCCACCACCTTATTGATAATTATTCTCAATATTATCGTAGCGTAAATGATAACCATTGTCAATACAGTAATGTTAATTTTTTATCAATTTTAAGTTTTAATTTTTTTAGATATACTTAGAGATGTTTGGAAGAATTTCGGACAGCTCAAACAGAATTTTTTTATTTAAATTACTTAAGAGATTCTTTGACTTTTTCTTCATAGCCCTGGCATGATTTTCCAGATGATTGATAAACTACTGCAGAGGGAATTTGCTTTGTCTTAAAGCCGAATGCCTTACATCCATAAGGCATTCTATTGTCCCAGGTAATATAATAGTGCTTGCATTTATTGCAATTTATTCTTTCTCTTATCATTTTCAACCTCCGAGTATCCAAACGATTTGTAATAGTAATATGCAATTTGCTCTGGTATTCCTCATGAAAGCTACTTTTTCTTCAATACTTGTTTTGTTGATATAATATTCGCGCCTGTTCCAAGAATATCATGTATTATTATCTGATGATATTCAATAGGAGCCTGAAGTTCTAGCTTTCTTAATTCAGAAATGGCTTCTTCTATTTTCTCTTTTGCTATTGGCCTGTCACTTCTCACGCTCACAAGAGGAAGATTTCCATTGATAACTTTAATTGTAGATGTAAGGCTTCTTTGAGGGCTTTGAATTTCTTTTTTTGCATAGGCTACACCATTTTTACACATGGCATGCTCTACCAGAGTTACTTTGTTTTCTTCATTAACAAACACCTTCATCCTGCACCCATTTGGACATACTATACATACTATCTCTCTACAATTCTTCATCAATATACACCTCCAAATTTAAAATATACTCTAGTTCATGAGATTTTATGTCTATCCTTATCATTTCAGCAGGATTTAGTGCTTTGAAGGTTTTCTTATTTATAGTTCTATCCCCATCTCTAAATACGATTGTCTTATTTTTACAGGGTTCCATTACTCTCATTGAGAAAGTTATATCTTTATTAGAAGAAATGCTTTGTGGCAAAACATACCTGATTCCAGTACCTGCATTAACAGATATATTTGAAGCTACAGTATTGCTCTCCTTTATAAATGCTACAGCGGATTTTGCAGCCAGCTCACCTTCTGCTGAAACATAATCTACTAAATCATGAACCTGCAAAACATTTCCACATGCAAATATGCCCGGTACGCTGGTCTGAAGGTTTTCATCTACCCTAGCGCCATTCGTCGTCTCATCAATATATACTCCTGCATTAAGTGATAGCTCGTTTTCAGGTATCAAGCCTACTGATAGTATTAATGTGTCGCATAAAAATTTCTTTGAAGTACCACGAATTGTATTACCTTTCTCATCAACCTTTGCGATTATAACACTCTTCACTCTCTCATGTCCTTCTATTTTTGTTACAGTATGACTTAATAATAATGGTATATCAAAATCATCTAGACACTGTGTTATATTTCTCTGGAGTCCGCTTGAGTAGGGTAGTTTTTCGACTACTGCCAATACATTTGCGCCCTCTAAAGTCAAGCGTCTAGCCATGATTAATCCAATATCGCCTGAACCTAAGATTACTATGTTTTTGCCTACCATAACATTTTTAAGATTTACTAGGTTTTGAACAACTCCTGCGGTGAAGACACCAGCAGGACGCGACCCTGGAATACATATTGCTCCCCTTGTTCTTTCACGACATCCCATTGCAAGTATTATAGCAGCGGCTTTGTAGGTCTTAATTCCACTAGGACTAATAGCAGTAACTACCTTTTCTTGGCTTATGTCTTGAACCATTACGTTTGTAATAATCTCTATGTTTAGCGCCTTTGCCTCATCAATATATCGTTTAGCGTATTCCGGTCCAGTTAAAGACTCGTTGAATTTTATAACACCAAATCCGTCATGAATACATTGATTTAGTATGCCTCCAGCATTTGGCTCTCTTTCTAAAACCAAGACGCTATCTACGCCTCTCTTTTTTGCTTCTATTGCAGCAGCCAAACCAGCTGGCCCTGCGCCCACAATAATTACATCTTTATTTATTAACATATATTTCACCCTATAAGTTATTTATTAGATTCACAATCACTTTACTTTTCCAATGAAAAGCTTGGATTTTTTTCCGCGCAATGTTATTTGTTCCGGTGCCAAACCCTTTTCATTTTCCAGGATATCTACTATTCTTGTTAGACAATATCCGCCTTGGCATCTCCCCATCATTGGTTTGGCGCGATACTTTATGCCTGCCAGCGTAGTTACTCCCAGTGGATTATTGATTGCATCCAAGATCTCCTTTTTGGTGATTCCCTCACATCTGCAAACTATCTCTCCATATTCAGGACATTCTTTTATAAGCTCTTCCTTTTGCTCTATTGCCAGCTCTCTAAACTGAACTATCCCTTTTCTTGTAGATATAAACTCGATCTTTGGAATAAGATTTTCTTTATTTGCAAGGATTTCTCTTACCATTATGCTTATAGGAACTGATGATGTCAGCCCCGGCGATTCTATCCCTATGAGATTTATAAGCCCTGGAACCACCTGTGAGTCTTCAACAATAAAATCTCCAAAGCCACCTGTCTTTGGCCCAACAATTTTTGATCTGATACCTGTATAGCTCCTAATGATATGCTTCATGCTTAGTGGTGGAAGCAGCTCCTTTGCCTCCTTGAATAACTGATCCATTACACTTTTAGTTGCACCATAGTCATTCTTTGTTTTAATATACTCTGCGCTGGGGCCAATAAGTACATTTCCCTCAATGGTTGGTGTGAGATGTACTCCAAGTCCGCCAATACCAGGTCTAGGAACTGGATAAACTGGCATATTCAGATATTGGCTAGTTCTCTTGTCAAGAATAAAGTATTCTCCTCGACAAGGATATACTGTATAACCCTTTTGGCCAGCCATAGCTGCAATTTTATCAGAATACAAACCCGCACTGTTAACTATATATTTACTGTAGAAATATGTATCGCCAGCTTTTACTCTAAAAAGCTTATCCTTCTTTGATATGCCTTTTACCTCAGTTTCAAAATAAAATTTGGCGCCATTCGCAGCAGCATTCTCTGCAAGAGCAACAGTGTATATAAATGGATTTGTTATTGCAGTATTTGGTGAAAACATTGCGCCTATGCCGCCTACATGCGGTTCCAATTTCTTCACAACCTCAGCATCAATAAATTCTAACCCCACTACGCCGTTCTTAATACCATTTTGAATCAATTTATCAATTCCAACTAAATCACTCTGATCAAAAGCCACAATAAGCTTGCCAGTTTTCTTATACTGTACATCTAATTCCTTGCACAGTTTTTCAAAGCCTGCATTTCCTTCGACGCAAAGCTTTGCCATAAGACTGCCTGGCTTGTTATTAAATCCTGCATGCACCACAGCACTGTTTCTGCCGCTAGTCGCCGAGGCCACATCGCTTTCTTTCTCGAACACAGCTATTTTGAGGTTATATCTAGAAAGCTCCCTTGCAACTGCACATCCTACTGCCCCTGCACCAACTATTATTATGTCAAATAAATCATCAATATTAACTGCCATAACTTCCCCCGTAGAAACCAGAAATGCTTATTTGATTATAACACAATAGGACGGGCAAGAAAATAATTGGTTTTTGCAAAAAGAAATGATGAATCCTATATAATACAGGAATCATCTTTTCTCATCTACTTCTCTTGATAGACTTTATTGATTTATTTTCTTTATAGCTTCCGTGGTAATCTTTACTTTTCTATCCATAGTCATTAATCCATTGATTTCCTGCATAACATCTGTCAGCTGAGTATAGCAAAATCCGCTTATATAAGGTGTTTTTTTAATTGCCGAGGTTATGCTTTCATACCTTTTTATGAAGCTTTCTTCATCCTTTACACAGCCATTATAGCCCCAGTTTTCATCAGAGTCATTAGCAAATGCAATCCCACCATATTCTGTTATAAGGAAGGGCTGCCCTTCATACTTATATCCGTAAGCATATGGAATTCTATGTCCACTTCCCTTTTCCAGGAATTTTGACATATCAGAATAACGCTCAGAAAATTCCTCTCCCCATGCTATATAATCATGAATACCACAAATGTCTGATTTAACTTGCTCCCAGCCATCATTTGTGCTTACAAGCCTCATCTTATCCATACTCTTTGCGATATAGTAGAGAGACTGTCCAAAATTTTGCTGCATTTTATCTGATATGATATTTCTTACTCCCCAAGACTCATTGAGTGGAACCCAGGCCATGATAGAAGGGTGATTATAGTCTCTATTTATAAAAGCTATCCACTCCTTTGTGAGATTCTCGGTTTGCTCACTATTAAAATCATATGGACTTGGCATCTCGCCCCAAACCAATAGGCCTAGTTTATCTGCCCAATAATAATATCTAGGGTCTTCAATTTTCTGATGCTTCCTAGCTCCATTAAAACCAAATTTCTTAGTCATTTCTACATCATATTTCAATGCCTCATCACTTGGCGGTGTCAAAAGGCTTTCAGCCCAATAGCCTTGATCTAAAATAAGCTTTAAATAATATGGCTTGTTATTTAGGAAAATATTGCTTCCCTCTATAGATATTTTTCTCATTCCAAAATAGCTTGATATCTCATCAGTGGTTTCTCCATCTTCTGAAACAACAAGCTTCAAATCGTATAGATTCGGTGTTTCAGGTGTCCAATAATTAAGCTCATCAATATAATCATCTTCCTTTAAATCAATTGTGACTCTAGAAATTCTATCACATATTTTAAGTTTAATTTGTGATTTTACTTGGTTCTTAAATGAAACAAGTATATCTAATTCGGCATTTTGAGGAGCTTTATTTAAGAATATCTCTAAAAGTGCATTCTTCGCATCAATGTCTGGAGTTATTCTAATTTTGTCTATATTCAAAAAGCCTGCTGTTTCTAGCCAAACTGTCTGCCATATTCCTGAGGTGGAAGTATACCAGCATCTATCAGGTTTCTGCTTCCAGTATTGTTTACCTCTGGGTTGTACGCATTCATAGCTGTCATTAGCCCTTACCACTATGTTATTACTTCCACTCACAAGATATCTGGTTATATCCATCTTAAATGGTACATATCCGCCCTTGTGTGAACCCATAAATTCTCCATTTATCCAAACCTTTGCTTCATAATCAACTGCACCAAAATTCAAAAATATCTTCTTCCCATTGAAGCTTTCTGGAACAGTAAACTCCCTTTTGTACCACATTATCTCGTGCATATCTTTGTCAGAAATTCCACTCATTTCACTTTGATAACAGAAAGGAACTATAATCTTCCTAGAAAATTCCTTACCTTTATACCAATCATTCTCTTCCCCGATATTCTTGTCGTCAAAGTCAAACTGCCATTCTCCATTAATATTAAGCCACTCTTTTCTTTCAAAATCCGGTCTTGGGTATTCTGGCCTCGGGATGTTTATATTATTCAAACAATATCACTCCTTGTATGTTTTTAATATTATATTTATAATATAATGTATATATTATATCAATTAAATAGATTAAACAGATAAAATGATGAGGTATAAGGACATAGTATATTTTATTTCTGTATTTATTTAATTTAATCGACATATTATTTGATGTTTGTGGAGGGTAAAATGAGTACACAAGAAAATGTAATCAGAAATATGATGCACGGTAACATTTATAGCTTTCCTGTAGAAGATATCGACAACTCACCTATACATGTTGAATTGATGGGTACTGACTACTGCCACGAGAGTTTTTATATAAAAAGGGTAAAATCAGACGTTTCAGTACTAGCCTTCGTTATTTCAGGTCATGGAGTAATTAGCATTGAAAATAAAAAATATCATCCATCAAAAGGTAACATTTTTATTCTTCCCAAAGACAGTTTTCACGAATATCATGTAGAGGTTCGTGAACCTTGGTCATTTATGTGGTTTAATATAAAAGGGCAGCTTCTGCCAATGCTTCTGGAAGTTTATAACTTAAAAAACAGATATGTCTGTGAGGACTGCAATGTTCAGCATCTATTTACAAAAGCTTTGGAAATAGCCTCTAGTGAGAGTATAGATATCCATCTACAGCAAAAAAAAATAACCTTAATAATTTTTGAGATACTAACTGAGATTGCAGAAACAGAGAGGACAAAGAAACAAGATTATTCTGATAATGTTTTAATCATAAAAAACTACCTTGATAACCAAATAGAAAAAAAGTTGAGTTTGGGGAAATTAAGTATCCATGTATCAATGTCGCAAAGAAACATAAACAGAGTATTTAAAAAAGAAGTTGGCTTAACTGTATACGACTATTTTTTGAACAAAAAAATTCAATTGATAAAAACTATGCTCTCAAATACGAATTTATCAGTAAAAGAAATAGCTCATAGGCTAAATTATTCTGATGTGTATTACTTTTCAAATTTGTTTAAAAAGAAAACAGGCTATTCGCCTGTTAAATATAGGAATAAATACAAACAATAGGGTTGCAAGTTAATATGAAGCCTATAATTTACTAATCATCCTTACTGTTTTGTTTTTTGGATATTATACTAACAATTAATGTAATAAGTAGAGCTACTATTGAAAACACAAACAAAATTAATGCGCCATTGTCATTACTGTCTACAACTTGTGTTTTTATAAAATTCTGTTTGCTTAAAAGTATTGTTACTACCGCAGTAAGTACTGCTATTGCAGCAATAAATATTACTCTTTTTCTTATAGGTTTATTAGTATTTTGGGGTCCTACAAAAGCATTATCCCAAATTACACGAATTAAGTAATAAGTCATACACGCTAACATAATAATAAAAACATTTGTAGGATATTTTAGCCACCTAAATCCAAAACCATCAAGACCTATATCTATCATTAGAATGTAAAACAACATCATAAATGCCTGATTTCCAATCTTGTTTCTTCTTTGCACCTGCATTTCATCTAAATCACTTTTACGCATTCTCATCATCCTCCCAGAAAATTTGGTCAAGAGTTTTGCCTAATACTTTACAAATAGCGATACACAGATTAATTGATGGATTATAGTCACCACTTTCAATAGCATTAATTGTCTGCCTTGTAACTCCTACTTCATCAGAAAGTTCCTTTTGTGATATATCCTTTGCTGCTCTTGAAGACTTTAACTTTAAATTTTTCGCCATCTCATCACCTCCAGAATTATAGTATCATATATAATTCTTTGTGTCAAATATATATTACATTTAGTATTATTTATATTACGTTATGAAATTTTAACTTTTAACTCCTTCACCACCTACTTCCTAAAATATACCACATAAGTATAATCTATTGAAATGAACTAAACAATTGCATATACTGTTATTAACAGTTAACTGCATAACATATAGGAGGTGCCTAGATTGAATGTAGAAATAAAGGTTGATGCTACATATAAAACTCCAAAGCTTGTTGTATATACTAATGAGGTTACCAAAGAAATATCAGACCTTGTAAGTAAATTATCAAATGATACTCTCAGGTTGATTCTTGGCTTTAATAATGCAGAAATATTCATTATAAACCCTGATGATATTATCAGCGTATATACAGAAAATCAAAAAATTCTTGCTCGCTGCACAAAAGGAGTGTATGTCCTTAAAAACCGTTTGTATGAATTGGAAGAATATCCTCCAAATTCAGCTTTTGTGCGTATCTCCAACTCGGAAATTGTAAACTTCAGTAAGGTTTTAAGCCTTGATATGAGCATTACTGGGACAATAACTTTAAAGTTTATGAATGGTGAAAAGACATTTGTCTCAAGACGGTATGTAGATAAAATAAAAAATTATTTAGGAATATGAGGTGAAATTATGACGTTAAAAAAAGCATTTTTAAGAGGCATTTTGGGTATTCCAATAGGAGTTTTTATTATGAGTTTAGTGGGTTTGCTTATATCATTGACTTTAGGAAAGCTTTCCTTGGTATCTCCTGCCTTTCTCGGAAATCCATCTAACTTAACAGCTTATTCTATCCAATTTATATTAAGCTGCGTAATCGGTTTCGCATTTGCATTTTCTTCAGCCTTCTTTCAGGTTGAAAAATGGAGTATCGCAAAACAGACATTTCTACATTTCATAACAATAGTCATCGTATATTTTCCTACTGCTATTTATTTAGGGTGGGTTGAACTAAAGTCATTTTCAATCATTATTTATGCATCCATTTTTATCTTTACCTATGTAACAATTTGGTTATCGCAGTACTCTATGCTTAAAAAGAAAATACAAAAGTTAAATAACAAATTATGCCAAAAATAAAGGATGGGGCTGTAGCAGGATGTAAGAAATCTTCTGCAGCCCTTTTACCCCTTATATCTAATTAAGACTTAATTGGCGGCCTTACTCCATTAAGGAGATCCCAAGTGCCCAACCCATAGGTATACTGAAAATGTGGTAAATCAACAATACTCTTAAAAGTTCCGCCCCACTCTAGCCCAGCTTGTTGTCCCAATTTTCCCATCTCTCTATATTTTTCTATATTGTTTGACACCTTACCATTTTCATATGGTGCAGCATCGAAAGCCAATCCCCAGTTGTGATAGGAGTCCCCTCCTCTGGCATTGGTAACTATATCTCCTGGCTTGGATCTACCCTGTGCAAATAGCCCATCTTGCTCATCCCAACTTCTAAATGCGTTATAAATTCTGACATCTAACTTAGTAGACTTGGTTAAATTCAGAAATTTTTGTGCAAGGGCTGCGACATATGGATTTAGCGAGCTTATGGCTTTTGAACTTGGGCGATATTCAAAATCATCCTTTAGATATGGATTAAACAACCTTTGCCTTGTCCTTGGAATTACAATCCCTACCTGATTAAGTCCATTATCTCTTTGAAATACTCTTACTGCATTTGTTGTAACAGGGCCAACCCATCCGTCGGGGTATCCGGAATTATATCCTCTTGAGTTCAGTGCCCTTTGAACTGCTTTTACATTTTCCATAAGAGCAGACCATGTGGCAGGTCCAACAATTCCATCTCGAGCTAATTTAAACCTGTCTTGAAAATTTTGCACTGCATTTTTTGTCTTTACATCATAAACACCATTAATTGCAAAATTGTTGTAATTAAGGCTTAACCCATTTAAATTCATTTGAAGTCTTCTTACATATGGACCTACTGAACCTAACCTTAACGTTGGCAACATTATCATAAAACAACACCTTTTTCTGAAATCAATATATTATATATTATGTCGTAATATTGAAAATGTTCAAATATACCCTATAGTGCGTGAGATAAAACAACACATAAAAAGCTCTATGCACTTCTATAGTTTTTTTGCTCCTATTTAATAATGGTGATAATGTTTTCAATTTCAGCTCTTGAGCAACGATTTCATTCTTACCATAAATTCAGTTCATTCCTTCACCAATGGAATATTCATTGTCTACAGGAAGTCCCCTGGTTACAGAAATAAGAGCGAAAGCAAAAGACCCTGTAACTTGTTAAGCTACAAGGTCTTTAAGAAGTCATGGTGCCGGAGGTCGGACTTGAACCGACACGGGTGTAACCCCGCTGGATTTTGAATCCAGTGCGTCTGCCAATTTCACCACTTCGGCATAAATAATATCTACTGCTTAAATATAGTAACACAGAAACAATCACAAATCAATACCGAAATTGATAAAAACACGGCGGAACTTAAATGAAAAAGTAAATTCCGCTACAATGTAGATGGTACCTGCCTGCGCTTGAACGCAAGTTTTTATATTCCAAGAACTTCTTTAACTTTATTTATCATTTCATTTGGCTCACAAACTCCCTTATGAAGAATAGGTTTCTTGTCGAGCTCTTTTAATGGCCCAGGAATTTTAAGCCCAGACTTTTCAGATAGCACTGATAATAGTTCAAATTCAGATTTACCAGCAACAGCCTCTTCTCCTGCAATTGCTTTAACCACGCTCTCATTAAATTTGAAGGGGCTGGCTGTAGAAACAATTACTGCCTTTGTAACATCACTAGTAGAGATAACATACTTGTCATAAACATCAACTGCAACAGCAGTATGTGTATCTATTACATATCCAGTCTCTTGATATACACTTTCAATTGTCTTTAATGTATCATTGTCATTTGAATAGCTTGCCCAAAACACACTTTGAATTTTCTTTTTAGTGTCCTGATCAACTTTGTATGAACCATCATTTTTGAGCTTGTTCATCCAATTGCAAACCATTTCTGAATTGCTATTTGTAACTAAATACAAAAGTCTCTCCAGATTGCTAGATATCAAAATATCCATAGATGGAGAAAGTGTTTTCTTGAACTCTCTATTTCTATTGTATATACCTGAAATAATAAAATCTGTTACAACATTATTATCATTTGAAGCGCAAATTAGTTTGTTTATTGGTAAGCCCATTTGCAGAGCGTAATATGCTGCTAAAATATTACCAAAATTACCTGTTGGAATAACAAAATTTACCTTTTCTCCAATTTTAATTTCTTGATTCTTTAGCATATCTGCATATGCAGAAAAATAATAGACTATTTGAGGTAGTAGTCTTCCCCAGTTAATCGAGTTTGCTGAAGAAAATTTATATCCGTTCTCCTCAAGCAAAGCTGAAATATCTTCATCAGTAAATATTCTTTTTACCCCATTTTGAGCATCATCAAAATTTCCATTTACAGCAATTGAATATACATTGCTACCTTCTTGAGTTATCATCTGCATTCTTTGAATCTGGCTGACACCTTCACTCGGGAAGAATACAATAATCTTTGTACCCTTAACATCTTTAAAACCTTCAAGTGCAGCTTTCCCAGTATCTCCAGAGGTTGCAACCAAAATCACAACTTCTCCCTTTTCTCCTGTTTTTTGCAGCGCCTTAACCAGTAAATGAGGAAGTATTTGAAGGGCCATATCTTTAAAAGCACTTGTAGGTCCATGCCATAGTTCTAATATATTAACTGAATCATACAGTTTGTGCAAAGGCGCAATAGACTCAGATTCAAATTTTTGAGTAGTATATGCTTTGTTAACACAATCTTTTAGTTCACTTAGGGTGTAATCATCTAAATAACCCTCTAATATATTTAAAGCTCTTTCTTGGTAACTCATTTCACTCATTTTCAGAATTTGATCATTGTCAAAGGGAATTACTTTTTCAGGTACAAACAATCCTCCGTCTGATGCAAGTCCTCTCTTTATGGCTTCAGCCGAACTAATATTTGCGCAATTTCCTCTTGTACTTCTATATAACATTTTTACCTCCCACCAAGTGAATAGCCTACGAACTATTGTAATACAAACTCCCAAAATAGTTAGTAGTGACTTTATATAAAATAAGAAATATCAATTTTCATTAAGCCTAATAATATAATAAATAGATAGAAAAAGCAAATTCTCATTGTGCTTTGCACAATGAGGAGTGAATAGTGAATAATGAATAGTGAATAGTTATGGGAAGTCGGCTTGCGCCGACAGATTAAATAAAAGCTTTTATAAATTCCATCGCCGCAGGCGATACCTTAACTATTGTCGAGTAGGTGCACCTCGCGGTACTTACCCCTCACAGATCCGGACGTGCCCAATTAAGGCATCCGGCTCTTCACTCCGCCATTCACATAA
>Ga0209430_1001846_pt1 | contig 14782 bp, 11 predicted proteins | sample BarGraIncub1133A_FD_184504 | JGI IMG/M metagenome (GOLD analysis project Ga0209430, IMG submission 184504) | Arctic peat soil microbial communities from Barrow, Alaska - Barrow Graham LP Incubations 11-33A (SPAdes) (version 2) | ecosystem: Environmental > Terrestrial > Soil > Wetlands > Peat... | reverse complement strand
ATTAACTTATCTGAGTAAAAAGCTCCGCTAAACCACGCTAAACCGTATTGGATAAAAAAGAGGGGAAATGTGTCTGTAGAGACTACCCACCCGAGGGGCACCTTATTAAATATTTGCTTGATGTACGCTCAGAGAGAGGTACATCAAGCAACGTGTGTTTACGTGGGAAGATGCGAGCGCTGCCTGCCTACTCTCCGCCCCAGTCTTCTTCAGGAAGTTCGCAACACTTATAGAGTGCTTGACGAGCTGCCGCGACAGCTGGCATGCCTGCCGTTACCACAAGGACTCCCAGCGTGTCTAATACCTCCTCGCGTGAAGCGCCCATGTTCATAGCAGCTTGCATCTGCGCAGTTGCGCACGCTTCACAACCCATTGCAGAAACGACTGCGAGGGCGATTAGCCTTTTTGTTTTGGCTGGAAGCGCTCCGTCGCTTAATAGCGCTTTATCCATGTTATAAATGACGTCAAACATTTTCGGATGCGACTCATAAATGAGCTTCAGAAGTGCCGGCGAGAAGCCCATGTCCTTCCTAAGTTCTTTAAGTTCTATGTCTCCAATAGGCATTTTTAAACCTCTAAACACTGATAAATGTCATAATATAAATCAATAGTTTAAACCACTAACGGTGAACTCTGGAGTTATCACAGCTCAGAAACCAAAGTTGGTGCCTAAATCAAGCGGAAAAAACTGCTCAGATTTCAGCGGTTTGCTCCTTGCGTATTGTAGCTGAACAAAAATGGAAAATAACCAAAAAGAAGAGTTTCCCGAAGAGCTTAAGAGACGGGAGCGCTTAAGCGAACCCGAGGGGTTACCGAAAGGAAAGGATTGCCCCCACTATCCGTGTCATTTCGAAGGACAGGTATGCGTCTTCTGTTATTGTCCGAAGTACCCATGTGAGGACTCCCAACTCGGAAAGTGGATCGTAAGTTCTCGAGGTGACGTTGTCTGGACATGCATTGACTGTGAACTGATCCATAAGAAGAGGATAGCCTCGTTTCTCCACGATCATCCCGAGGCCACAGTAAGCGAGTTGAAACGAATTGATGACGAGTGATCTCACCCTGACTGTTGTTCACCGATACGCTTTTTCGTTCCCTCTGTTCTTGTGACGCAACGAGGGGTGCTTTTAGGGGTGCGGTAGGCTAGCACCTGAGTAAGTCCTTATCGGTTTACATCAATTTTATATAGAACTGCACGCAATGTAAACACGTCATTTTACGTTAATAGGAGGAAGATTATGGCAGGACGTGGACAGCTAGTTAATGCAGGCGGACAGCCGATTTTGATACTCAAGGAGGGGACCACCCGAACGCGCGGGGAGGAAGCCCAAAGCATGAATATCGAGGCTGCGCGCGCGGTAGCGAATGCAGTACGAACAACGCTTGGTCCCAAAGGAATGGACAAAATGCTCGTTGACAGCATCGGAGATGTCGTCATTACCAACGATGGAGCAACCATCTTGAAAGAGATGGATATCGAACACCCGGCGGCAAAAATGGTGGTCGAGGTTGCTAAGACGCAGGACGATGAAGTTGGCGATGGCACTACTACTGCTGCTGTGCTTGTTGGAGAACTCTTAAAGGAATCAGAGGAGCTTTTGAGTGAAGACGTGCATCCTACAGTAATCGCTGCGGGTTTCACCTTAGCGGCGCGTAAGGCTGCTGAATTGTTAAATGAAATGGCGTTTGCAGGCGACGATGCTACATTGAAGTATGTAGCAATGACGGCCATTACCGGAAAAGGGGCGGAGATGATGCTCGGTAAGATCGCTGACATTGTTGTTGAAGCAGTGCGCCTCGTTGCTGAAGATGTCGATGGAAAGAAGACCGTTGATCCGGATGACATCAGCGTCGTTCGTCGCTATGGGGCGTCTATAGATGACTCAAAACTCGTCCGTGGCCTCATAATTGATAAGGAGAAAGTCCATCCGCTTATGCCAACGACGGTGAAAAATGCCAAGATCGCCCTTCTTAACGTCGGTTTGGAGATTGAAAAGACGGAGATCGATGCGAAGATCGAGATTAACGATCCTGGGCAAATGCAGTCATTTTGGGATGAGGAAGAGCGCAGGTTAGAGGCGATTGCAGATAAGATAATCGCGAGCGGCGCAAACGTTGTTTTTTGTCAAAAAGGGATCGACGATCTCGTCCAGCATTTTCTTGCTAAAGCGGGCATCCTAGCGGGACGACGCATCAAGAAGAGCGACATGAAACGTCTCGAAAAGGCAACCGGGGGTAAGATCACCGATACGTTGGAGGATATAGCGCAACTCGGCTATGCAGGTTTGGTCCAAGAGCGAAAAGTCGGTGACAACGAGATGATTTTCGTTGAAAACAGCAAAAACCCCAAAGCTGTGTCCATTCTGCTCCGCGGTAGCATCGAACACGTTGTCGATGAGATGGACAGAGCAGTTAATGACGCGTTGAAAGTCGTCTCACTGACACTTGAGAATAACCAAGTAGTAGCTGGTGGGGGTGCTCCTGAGGCCGAGCTTGCAATGGCACTTCGTGACTACGCGACGACTTTTGGAGGACGTGAGCAATTATCCGTTCGCGCTTTTGCAAATGCTATGGAGATCATCCCAAAAACGCTCATTGAAAATACGGGAGGAGATCCACTCGACAAAATTGTCGAACTTCGCAGCGCTCACGAATCAGGCGATAAAAACGCCGGTATATCAGCCGACGGCGAGGTTCGAGACATGTTAGCGCTCAACGTCGTTGACCCGCTCCGGGTTAAACTGAATGCAGTTGAATCGGCGACGGAAGCTGCAAATATGATCTTGCGAATTGATGATATAATCGCAGCTAGCAGTGAGACTCCCGACCTCGGAGGCGCAGGGCCGGAGATGTACTAAGACGGATTCCTGAGTTATTGGTGACTGCGCTCTGCAGTCATTTTTCCTTTTCTTTTTTACCTCAATATCAGAATTGCGGGTCAACAGTATCTCTTGATTCAGTGATACGACACGCTAGGTTCGCTCGTGCTCGGTAGAGTACGAAGATCTGTACATATGGCTGGGTGAGTTGCTTTCGATTTGTGGCGGACGCCGCAGTCAAAATGAGAGAAGATTTATACACTTTGCGGACTCTTAAAGTCTTGTTCGTGTCTAGTAGCGAAAGCGCGAAACGCGACTACAGCATACACAATATATAAATAGTGAAGAATTGCTTTTTGATTGATTTTTCGCCCGAGACAGCAAACAAAAGGCGTCACGACAGGGTGAGCCGCAATCCATGCAACAAAAAACACCTACTGTTGCAATTATGCTTATGTTACTTGTCTTGGCATCTTGTGGTGGGTGTTTGGGGGGCGGGCAAACCAATGATGTGACCACGTCGCCTCTCGCAAACTCCATGCTCGTGGTCAGATCGGTTGAGGTGATGATCGGTTACAACACGTCTCTTTCCTGCGTTTTGAACACAACTAACGGACTGGGTCTTAACGATCAAGTAGTCTATTGGTACCTTGATAGTAAGCCTCTTGGGCAAAGCTCCACATATTTCGGTTTTGCTACATACAACCTTTCGGTCAGCGACGTCTCAGCGTTGTCCGTAGGGGAGCATCGCATTGTTGTGGAATATAAGGGCAATGCTGATTATGCTGGGTCAAGAGGAGCAGGTGTGCTGCTAATCATTCCAAAACCAACCCCAACCCCAACCCCAAAGCCGTCACCTTCACCAAGTCCTTCACCAAGTCCTTCACCAAGTCCTTCACCAAGTCCTTCACCAAGTCCTTCACCGACTCTTACACCAAGTCCGTCAGCAAGTGCTTCACCGACGAGAAGGCCTACTGTAGTAAGATGATACTTCTGACCTGTAGTCAACCCTCTCTATTTCTGTAGTGAGTGCGATTGAAGCCAGTCTGTCATCGTCGTAAGATCTACGTCATTACGTGCGATAGCTAACAAAAACTCGTTATTTGTGCCTTTGGATCTATAACGTCTCCATTCTGCTCTAAAAATAGCTCGAGCGCTAGGAAACCAGTCCTCTTAGAACCATCGGTGTACGCATTCGTGCTAATGATACATTCGATCAGGGAAGCAGCTTTTAGGAATATGTCTGGATAGGGCGCATAGCCTAGAATGTTTGTTAGTGGGCGGTCAAGGCAATCCGCAAGAAGATTTTCATAGATGCCAGGGTTAAGACAGCTGTTACGCTCACCATAAATCGCTTAGATCATTGCATCGTGTGTGCTTCGAACTTGTTCTAGTGTCAAATACACGCCCAAGGCTATAACTCCGCAAGTTCTTTTAACACACTCTAATAGCGCTCAATGGCCTCATGAGGCATCTTCTCAAATCCCTCTTTTTGATTGTGTTCGTCCCCGCGTTTGATGCTCCTTCGGTTTGTCTATGTCATTATTTGACGAACTTCCGGTATGCACGGCTTTGAAAACCATGGAATTTGGAAAATCCTTCGGCGTCGCGTTGGTCGAGCGACTTATCGTTGAATGAGACGAGCTTCTCTGAATAAAGCGCGTTGGGCGAACTGCGAGCGCGGACGCTTGCCAGTCCTTTGTGCAACAACATTGTGACTGAACCCGTTACCCTTTCCTGCGTCTGGTTAATGAATGCTTCAAGAGCATCGTAGAGCGGCTCGTCTAGCAAGCCTTCGTAGGCAAGCTCTGCCCACTCGGAATCGACGAGGTCCTTGAACTTCCGCTCTTTTCGCGTCAGCACAAGCGATTCCAAGTCTTTGTGAGCTGTCAGAATGACAGTCGCTGCGGGGTGTTCGTAGATCTCTCGGGCTTTCAGGCCCAAGATCCTATCTTCCATAAGGTCGGTCCGTCCGATTCCTTGCTTACCTGCTACGTCGTTAAGCTCTCTGATAAGCTCTAAGCCGCTTAGTTTGGTTTCATTTAATGATATGGGGATACCATGTTCGAAATCGAGGCTCAACTGAAGCTGAGCCTTTGCTTTCGTTGGGGCGGTCGTCCACTTGAAGACGTCGTCCGGTGGGACACAGGAGGGATCCTCAAGGCGACCTCCTTCAATGGAGCGCGACCACAGATTTTCGTCCACGCTGTACGGTTTTTCAAAGGTAGTCTGTACGTCGATTCCGTGCTCTAGCGCGTATTCAATTTCCTCTGAGCGTGTAAGATTCAGTTCTCGCATCGGTGCGTGAATCTTATATTTTGACGCACGGAAGACAGCTTCAAATCGCAGCTGGTCATTCCCTTTTCCGGTGCAACCGTGTGCGACAGCTGAGACATGCTCTCGGTCTGCCAACTCAAGCACTTTCTTTGCGATGAGCGGACGGGCAATGGCTTGTCCGAGTGTATATCCTTCGTAGCTGCCGTTCGCCTTAATCAACGGGAACAAGTACTGTTCGACGAACTCTTCCTTAGCATCGACTGTGTAATGCTTGTCGCTGAGTGTAGCGGCGCGGGCCTCTGCTTTTTTTAAATCGCTCCGTGGTTGACCGACGTCAACGGTCACGGTTATGACCTTCTCGTATTGATATCGTTCTCTCAGGAGGGGAACGCAAACTGAGGTGTCCAAGCCTCCAGAGAATGAAAGCACAACTTTACTCATTGCAATTACCTTGTTATGTCTTCCACAATTTGCACGTTTTGGAGCTGATTTAAGTGCGCGCGTGAACGACGGCAGTGTCGGCGACCGTGTCCGAGAACCGCTGTTTTGGATCCCCCTGAGTAAGGAATCCAACTATGAGATCCAGCGCGAAAAGAGCCGTGAAAACTGGCAGCCACGCTTTGGTGAAGCTTCTTACAAAAGCCTTTGTATAACTCATGTCACCGCTGAGTGATTTTACTTTTAAGTCCATAAATCGCTTGCCGATCGTCGCTCCTGCAGACCCCTCTAGCGCGACGTAGTACCCCCAGACGATAAAGAGGCCAAATATAGCGGAAAACCCAGAGAAGAATCCGCCATAAGCATCCAAGTTCAAGACTAATAGAGGTACTAACAAAATAATTGCCAACACTGCGTTTAATACGGCGAATACGATCAAGAGAATCAGCGAGTCGATAATGAACGCGATTACTCGTCGCGTCCAAAGGTTTTGGAGTGTGGTGTTAGTTCGTACGGCTTCAAACCTTCGCTGCATACTATCATTTCACAATAAACGCGCAGGCTTAAAGTGTTTTCGTTAGTGCTATACCCCACTAATTGGTCTTGTTTTTGAGAATCCTGAGTGCAGTCGCGCTAAAATATGATCGCAATGTTAGGCACGATCTCGTAAATGAACGCGCTTTTGTTACTTGCAATAGTTGCGTGACTTCTTAAAAGCAAGTCAGCTTTCGAGGTGAGGAACTATACTTAAATCGTTCCGTGCTTTGTAGTGACTATAAGCAGTAGATTGCCACTGCAATTAGGTCTGAGGCCACAAATCGCTGATATAGTTGTTTATGGGCCTTATTGTGAGATTCTGAGCTCTGGGTTTGTCGTAGTGTTTAAGCATGGTGTGAATAGCGTCGGCTGATGCCCGCGCTCCTTGGACGCTTGTGATGTACGGCACACCATGGTCAACAGCTGCACGTCGTAATACTTCTCCGTCAAGTCGTGATTGCTTCCACGTTGGGGTGTTGATTATCAATTGTATCCCGTTGCCGCGCATCATTTCCAGAAGTTCAGGGCTGTTGGTGAGTTTTGGCACTCTTTCAACCTCAACGTCGTGAGCTTTCAGATAGTTTGCCGTTCCTTCAGTTGCTAACAGTTTAAATCCGGCGTTATAAAGCGATTTTGCGATGCTACAGAGCTCTGGTTTATCTTCATCCCTTACCGAAATAAAGACCGTGCCTGAGAGCGGTAGCTCGTTATCACTTGCGAGGGCTGCCTTGTAGAATGCCCTTCCAAAGTCGTAGTCGATGCCCATGACTTCTCCCGTACTCTTCATTTCAGGACCTAGTATTGGATCGACTCCGGGCAGCTTTTCAAATGGGAGTACGACCTCTTTAACAGCGACGTGCTTCATCTTTGGCACGGTTGGACAAAGGTCACGTAAGCTGTGTCCCACGATCACTTTGGCAGCGATCTTTGCAAGCGGCAAGCCCGTAGCTTTTGATACGTATGGGATTGTCCTACTCGAGCGCGGATTGGCCTCAAGAACATAGACTGTATCATCTTTTATTGCAATTTGAAGGTTGATGAGCCCTACGACGTTCAACGCCTTGGCGATCTTCGTCACGTAATCCTTGATGATTTCTTGGGTTATATCATCAATTGATTGAGCAGGGATGACGACAGCAGAGTCGCCAGAATGAATCCCTGCCTCTTCGATATGCTCCATTATGGCCGGCACAAGAACTTGATCTCCGTCGCTAACCGCGTCGATATCAATCTCCACCGCGTGTTGCAAGAATTTATCAATCAACACGGGGTGTTGTCTCGATACCTTCACTGCTTCCTCAATATAACGGTCTAACTGGGACTCATCGTAAACAATCTCCATAGCGCGACCGCCGAGGACGTATGACGGCCGGACCAGAAGCGGAAAACCAATCTCTCGTGCTATTCGGATTGCATCTTCACGTGACGTCGCAGAACCGCTTTCTGGCTGGGGTATAGCAAGCTGCTTTAACAGCCGTGAAAACCGGTCTCGGTCTTCTGCGATGTCGATAGAATCAGGGGACGTGCCCAAGATTCTGGTCGACAGCCCTCTTCGTTTAATTTCTTTTTCAAGAGGGATTGCGAGGTTTACGGAAGTTTGGCCACCGAATTGCACGAGAACGCCTTGCGGCTCCTCTTGTTCAATGACGTTCATTACGTCTTCTAGCGTCAGTGGTTCAAAGAAGAGCTTGTCTGACGTGTCATAGTCCGTCGAAACCGTCTCAGGATTGTTGTTTATAATGTGCGCTTCTATTCCCTCTTCTCGTAGCGAGAGCACCGCGTGAACGGTGCAATAATCAAATTCAATTCCTTGTCCTATCCTGATGGGGCCAGCCCCCACGATAAGCACCTTCGTTTTATCTGTGGGGACGATCTCGTTCTGCTGTTCGTAAGTCGAGTAGTAGTATGGAGTCTGCGCTTTAAATTCAGCCGCACATGTGTCAACCATTTTGTACGTCACCTTGACGTCGTGCGTTCTCTGGTGTCTAAGATCGGTGACCTTCTCACGGGTAAAGCCGGTCAGTTCAGCAATTTGTTCGTCAGTGAATCCGAGACGCTTTGCACGTCGCAGATCGTCAGCGCTCATTTTCTTGGCCTTACCGTTTCTGTACTTTGCTTGGAGGTACGTCTCGAAATCGACGATATTCAGAATCTTCCTTATAAAAAAGGGATCAATGCTTGTGCTTCGTGCTATTTCTGCGATAGTGTGACCATTCTTGAGCGCGCTATAGATCTGAAATAGCCGCTTGTCCGTCGGGATGGATAACAAGTCAATGGGATCTTTAGAAAAGGAAACCGGTAAGTCCAAATCGAGCGACCGGATAGCTTTCTGGAGCGACTCTTCAAGCGTTCGACCAATTGCCATCACTTCGCCGGTGCTCTTCATTGCCGTTCCCAAGGAATTATCCGCGCTCGTAAACTTGTCAAAAGGCCACCGCGGTATCTTGATAACCGTATAATCGATAGTCGGCTCAAAGGAAGCGGGCGTTTCGTTGGTAACCCGGTTCGGGATTTCGATTAATTGCATCCCGATAGCGATCTTTGCTGAAACGCGCGCGATAGGGTACCCTGTCGCTTTTGACGCAAGCGCAGATGAACGAGAGACTCGTGGATTCACTTCTATAACGCGGTACTCCCCATCTTTAAAAGCGAACTGTATGTTGCAACCACCTTCTATTTTGAGCGCTCTAATGATACGTATTGAAGCGCTTCGCAGCATCTGATGCTCAACGTCAGACAGGGTCTGTGAAGGAGTCACGACGATTGACTCGCCCGTATGCACACCCATAGGATCGATGTTTTCCATATTGCAGATCGTAATGCAGGTGTCTCCCGAATCGCGCATGACCTCATACTCGAACTCTTTCCATCCGAGGACGCTTTCTTCGACCAGAACTTGGCCGATGCGTGATTTTTTTATCCCCCCCTCGATTATGGCCTTTAATTGAGCCTCAGTTCTGGCTATCCCGCTTCCCCCGCCTCCAAGCGTGTACGCCGACCGGACTATCACCGGCAACCCCAGTTCGCTGGCCAACCATTGGTAGTCGTTCGAATCGTAAACCGCATAGCTTCTTGGGACCTCTTCCCCAATGCCTTCCATCGTGTTTCGGAACTGTTCCCTATCCTCAGCCAAATAGATGGTTTCGAGTGGCGTTCCGAGGGGTTCAACGCCGTTTTCAGCTAAAACGCCCATCTCTGCCAATTCGGCCGTAATATTGAGGCCCGTTTGGCCTCCAAGACCTGCGATGATCCCATCAGGCTGCTCTTTTTTTACGATCGCGGCAACAATGTCAGGCTTGAGCGGTTCGATGTACACGGCATCTGCCATGTTCGGATCAGTCATAATTGTCGCTGGATTTGAGTTGACTAATGCAACTTTTACGCCTTCTTCGCGAAGGGAGGTACACGCTTGGCTCCCGCTGAAATCGAACTCTGCTGCTTGCCCGATTACGATCGGACCAGAACCAATGAGCAACACCTTTTCTATGTCTGCTCTTTTGGGCATGATTTGTGAGTGCTCATTATGGATCGGCGCCGTTACAACGAATTTCGAGCGGCTCCTGTGATATGGTCGAAAAACGATTTTTCAAGGTCATGTGGGCCGGGAGAAGCTTCTGGATGATATTGCACGCTCATTATGCGCAGGTATTCGTTTTGAATGCCTTCAACGGTGTTGTCGTTAGCGTTCACTTGCGTTACTGTCATCTCCCCTCCCTCTTCGTGTTTGACGGCGTATCCGTGGTTTTGTGCGGTAATGTATACGCGCTGCGTTCGTAGATCTAAAACGGGTTGATTTGCGCCTCTATGTCCAAATTTAAGCTTAAAAGTCTCTCCACCAAGTGCGAGGGCTATAAGTTGATGTCCAAGACATATTCCGAAGATAGGGAGCTGTCCGGCGAGTTCACGCACCACGTTAATCCCATTTTTAGCTTGCATAGGATCGCCGGGCCCGTTGGAAAGCAGTATCGCATCAGGTTTGTAGTCTGCCACTTGTTGTGCTGGCGTATCAGCAGGCACGACGATGAGGTCAACGTCTCGACGCGTAAGATTGTTTAATGTGTTTCGCTTGACACCAAAGTCCATAAGCACGAAACGTTTCCCTTTGCCCGGAATGCGGTAGGCCTCTTTGCAGGTAACCTCTGACAGGAGGTCAAGGTGCGATATATCGGGCGCATTGCGCGCAAGATCAATCGCCCTTTTTACATCGGCGTCGCTGCCTCTGGTAGATGGCAATAAGCTTGCCCGCATCGCGCCTTCGTCACGAATCATGATAGTGATCATTCGGGTATCAATGTCCCATATCCCCGGAATATTATGGACCTTGAGAAACTCGTGAAGCGTTTTATCGTTGGTGGGGTGCTCACATAGCTCTCTGATGATAAATCCTTCAGCTTGGATACGGTCTGATTGGCAGTCCTCATAATCTATGCCATAGTTACCGACCAGCGGGTAGGTAAAAAGCAAGATTTGACCGTTGTAAGAAGGGTCGGTTAACGCTTCGACGTAGCCGGTATAGGGGGTAGCAAAAACAAGCTCGCCCGTTATGGCCTGCTTGGCGCCAAAATGTTTTCCTACTAACCCGACGCCATTTTCAAACCCTAGGATCGCTTTCGTCATTTCTTCTGCTCGTGCAGAAGCAGCTCAGGGTGAACTCCTGATGGACTGCCCTTTTATGCTAATCACAAGTATCCGGTAAATAAATTGTTATGTTTGGTGCGGCTTATGTGCGGTGGAAACGCACGGACTCAACTGAATTGACCGGCCACAAGACAAGGGCCACAGAGGATACTTTGTTCGGATAGTTCTACGCAATTGTTGAAAGCTTTAAAGGGGTTTGAACACCCTATAAACTGAAGCGATCTATGACAAAGTCAAAAGTAGCCATGCGGCTTGCGTACCTTGGGACTCAGTATCTGGGTTTTCAAGTGCAACCAGGCCTACCAACAATACAGGCGGGGGTAGTCGAAGCCCTGCGCCTTGCGCATTTGATTGAAGAGATCGATGCCGCTCATTTTACAGCCTCTGGTAGAACTGATAAAGGGGTTCACGCTCTTGACGCAGTCATAGCGTTTGAAACTGAGGCTAGCGGCTTAGCAGTTCCTCGTCTGATCAACACTCACCTTCCGGATGAGATCTGGACGTGGGCACGCGCTGACGTACCCCAGACGTTCGATGCCCGGCGTGACGCGGTTTTGCGTGAATATCAATATTTCCTGTGCGATGGACAGTTCAACGTAAGTGCAATGCGGGAAGCCTCTGATCTCTTAGTCGGAGTTCATGATTTTCAAAACTTCAGTCTCGATAAGCGTCGCTCTGCTGTCAGAGAGATCCTCTCATCAGATGTTCGGGTGTCGGGTGGCTGTGTGGTGATTAAGGTTGCGGCTGACAGTTTCGTTTGGAACATGATGAGAAAACTTGTAAGTGCCTTAGCGTTTGTGGGCAACGGACTACAAAGCGTAGAGTGGTTTGGCAATATGTTGAACCCAAAAGTGCACACTGAAGGGATCCGATCAGCGCCTGCTTTAGGACTTATACTTACACGCGTAGAATATGCGGGCATAGAGTTCGTTGAGGACGCTTATGCTAAAAAACGTGCGCAGAAGCATATTCAAGAAGCAATTTTACAAAATAGCGTAATGGTGCAGGTTTTAAAGCGATTTAACGAGCGAATGGCAGAGAACACTACCCTCGATCGCGCTTAAAACTCGTCAAGGGATTTTTGGCCGTGATGTGGGCCATTTTTTCGATTTGCGCTGCCGTCACTCGCGATCTGTTGACTATCGTGCTGTATTCGCGGCTTAGACGCTGAATCGGTGAGATTCTCAGACGAGGGCTGTTGTGCGTCGGAATTGGCAAAGCTATGCTTCGAGATCTGTTCATCTGTGGGCATGCTTTCGCTGATCAGTTGTTCTGCATCTTTAAGTCCTTTTTTTACAGCTGCGGCGTCTTTTTTGACATCCATTAAGAACGAAAGCTCTTCAGCATTAAGATTTAGTGCTGCCACTATCCTAGCCGGATCTCTTAGTGCATACTCTCTGTACAACGGAAGAATCTCTTCTCGTGCTCGGGCGACGGAGATGTGGTTTGTGGAGGCAATTTTTGATGCGACGCCGTCCCGCAAACCACGTTTGGAGCGTGTTTGTCCGAGACGCATCCAATGGGTAGGGGGTGAATATTTAGTTGCCGTGTTGCTTTGCTCATGGTTTGTGCGAGCAGCTACGTTTACGCCTGAGGTCATAAGTTCATTAGCATATTTCCACAGGCCGTAGTTTTGCCGCTTTCTGGTTCGCCCGAGGTAGATGTCCGCCTTGCTTAAGACCTGAAATGCGCGCGCTAGTCCCTTCCCTTTTAAAGCGCGTGGAAGGTTTTCGTCTATCCAGTGAACAAGGTCTTCTGGGGTTTCATCGACTGCGTATGAGATGGTGAGCGGCATTTTAGCGTCCCGATCACTAAAGACGCTTCTCATCAGGTTAAATGTGGACTCAGCTCGATCACGAGCTGCGGTTTCTCCAGTGGCTCCGCCGATGAAAGCTTGAAAGTCGTTGATTGCTGATCGCAGATCACCTTTAGAGTTCTTCACTATTAGTTCGATCGAGGGCAGATTGACAGTGTCTAACGAGTGACTAACGTCCGAGACCGCCTCTTGCAGTATTCCGAGCTCAAAAAAAAAGTCTGTTAGTACATTTAAATCAGTGCTGACTACCTTCAGTCCAATTGCATCGTTTGGGGTCTGCTGTGCCTCTTCAAGGTTGGCCATCAAGTTAGAAACGGCATTCCTAGCTTCGGAAATCTTCGTAAGGACGTTGAGGTCAAAGCTAAGTTGCGCGAGAAGCTCAAGATCATCTCTAACTGCTGTGAGCTCAGCTACATTGCTTCGAATCTGATCTGGTTCTTCGAGGTGAACCATCAGGTCAGCAACAGCTTCTCGGGCGCGGAGGGCTTCTCTTTTTTCGTTATACCAAATATCCAGAAGTGCTTTTAGTGCGCTTTCCTCTCTGATGGCCAAAAAGGGAATTTGTGTGCAGTATCGGCGCAGCGTCGATGAGACGCCGTAGAGATCATTGGCGGTCAGGATTACTGGTTCGCGTGTTTTTTTGACCAGTTCGGTGACCGCCTTTGCGCCGCCACGGTCAGAAGTACCGTGCAGGTTATCTATCTCATCAAGGAGTATCAGTTTCTTTGCATGGAGAAGCGATGCGTTTTTTGACGCTTCTCCTGCCGTTTCTGTGATCATTCCTTGCGTCCGCTTGTCGCTCGCATTGAGCTCGAGTAACTGCCATCCCATGTCATTTGCCAATGCGACGGCAGCAGAGGTTTTGCCTGTGCCCGGCCTGCCGTACAGCAACGCTGCTGATTTGTCAGACGGCCAGTTCAATGCCCATTTGCGTAGCTCTTCCAAAGCTTTGTGGTTGCCTCTCACTTCTGAAAGAGTGCGCGGACGGTATTTTTCGACTAAGTCCATAGAAATTGAGCGCAGAAATCAGGAGATAAAGCGGTATAAGAATATAAGAACCCCTTATGTCTATTAATGTTTTGTGAACGATATGAAACTGGACGAACTAGCGCAGTCGCTTCGTGATTTTGAAGGCGTCGCACGGAAGCGCGCAATAGGTCCGCTTGTGAAATGGTTCGATGAGGACCTCAGTACAGGCAATTTCGGGGAGGATGCAGCTGTAATCGAACGCGGCGATGAATCGCTCTTATTGGCTGCCGACGGTATTTGGTCAAGGCTTATGGACGCAGATCCCGAATGGGCTGGCTACTGTGCTGTGCTTGTTAATATTCACGATATTTTGGCGATGGGGGGTACCCCACTCGCAATGGTCGACGTTTTCTCGGCGAATTCGCCCGAAGTTTGTAACCGAGTCTTGGCGGGAATGAGCGAAGCGGTAAGAAAATTCGGCGTGCCAGTTGTTGGTGGGCACCTGCACCCCGATACGAGTTACAACGCACTCGACGTTGCTATTATCGGAACAGCAAAGACCGACTCGCTCATTTATAGCTGCACTGCCCGGGAAGGGCACGACGTTATTGCTGCGGTTGACTTGGACGGTCGCGTTCATCCATCGTGTAGTCTCTGTTGGGATACTACAACGATGAAACATACTGAAATCATCCGCCGACAGTTGGAAACTATGCCTCACTTGGCGCAACAGCACTTAGTGACAGCAGGCAAGGACATCAGCAATCCCGGATTGCTGGGGACACTTGCTATGTTGCTTGAAGTCTCCGAAAAAGGCGCTTTAGTTCAACTTGATCGAATTCCGATCCCCAATGGCATGGATATGCACCTTTGGCTCCGCATGTACCCAGGAATGGGATTTGTGGTGACAGCTCAACCAGAGAACGTGCGCAAGATAGTGAACATCTTCGAGGAAGCTGGTATTGCAGCGGCCAAAATTGGCGAAATTACCGGAACAAGAAAGCTTGAGATAACGAACAACGCAGAAACAGTCGTTGTGTGGGATTTCGCTCAGGACACTATTATGGGTATTGGCGCCGTTGCTTGCCGATAGCTTCGGCTATGTGGGACTTTCTAGCGAAAAGGCGAGAGAAAAAACAAAAAAAAGTGGAAGATAAGGCAAAAATGCCTTATCGGTTCTTATTTTTTAGTAGTTGGTGTATGTTCTGGTTCGTCCGTCGGGTCCTACAAGTTCAAGTTTGACTGGCCAGCGTCCATCAATCGTGTGGGTCGCACACGAGAAGCACGG
>Ga0209430_1001845_pt1 | contig 14789 bp, 9 predicted proteins | sample BarGraIncub1133A_FD_184504 | JGI IMG/M metagenome (GOLD analysis project Ga0209430, IMG submission 184504) | Arctic peat soil microbial communities from Barrow, Alaska - Barrow Graham LP Incubations 11-33A (SPAdes) (version 2) | ecosystem: Environmental > Terrestrial > Soil > Wetlands > Peat... | reverse complement strand
CAATAACTCCGTTTTAACTTATTTTTTTCGAATTCTGCCGATAAAAGAGCATCATCAGGCAGCATCAAATTTTCAGACATATTGTGGTTATCGACTCCTTCAATGCAATATACAATAGGACCCCGTTCGAGTGCAACTTTATTTCTGTCTGCCGCTACGTTTAAGTTGGCAACTATTCTATGAATGTTTAAAGGAAGGTTGTATTCGATCAGATCGCCTTTCTTCCATTCGCGGTCGATTACTGCATAGTTATTTTCGGTTTTAAATTCTGCATTTTTACCATTTACCCTGACAACTACAGTTTCTTTTGCAGGGTTGATATAGGAATATAAATTGCCGGGTACCGGCTGATTCCTGACCCACCCGGGAATACGAATATAAACAGCAAACTTTGATCTATTGGAAGGATCGATTGTTATCTTCACATTGCCATTCCATGGATAATTGGTTTGTTGATTCAATTCAACCGATGTTTTTGAATTGAGATCGATTTTGGTAGAGCTTGCTACAAAAAGGTTAATATAAATAGTGTTTTGCTTCCGTGCGTAAATATATCCGGGAACTGAAGGCAAAAAACGACATAAATTTGTAGGACAACATGAACAATCAAACCATGGCTGGCGATTCAATGATCCTCTGTTAAAAGGAAATTTGGCATCGCATTCCAATGGATTTGGATAGAAAAATGTTTTCCCATCCAGCCCGACACCGGCAATAACGTTGTTATATAAGCTCCGCTCCATTACATCGATATATTTAGCATCACCATGAAGCAGGAACATTCTGTAGTTCCAATATACATTAGCTATGGCAGCGCAGGTTTCGTTATATGAGGTTAGATTGGGAAGTTCATAGTTATCTCCAAACCGTTCACCATCGTGAATAGCTCCAATGCCTCCTGTAATATAGAATTTTTTTGAAACCATATTGTCCCAGATCTTATCTATGGCATTTATATAATCAAGGTTCCCTGTAAAAACAGCCACATCGGTCACCCCCGAATATAAATAACCTGCCCTGACAGCATGACCTACTGCTTCATCCTGCTGAACAACAGGAGCCTGGTCCTGATAATAGCTTTTCTTAGGATCGATTGTTTTTCCCCTGCAATCGATGAAAAACTTAGCTAAGTCAAGGTATTTCTGCTCTTTGGTAATGCGATACAGACGTACCAATCCCATTTCAACTATTTCGTGCCCCGGAGCATCGTTTCGTTTTCCGGGACCAAAGACACTTACAAGTAGATCGGCATTTTTCAGGGCTATATTCAGGAAGTTGCGCTTGCCTGTTGCCAGATAATGGGCAGAAGCAGCTTCGAACAGGTGACCTGAATTGTATTACTCACGGCTAAGTACTGATTCCTGCACCCACCGTTCTTTACCTGACCAGTCATGTGGGTGTGCCGGATCGATGGTCCGGGCAGTGTACAAATAACCGTCCGGTTCCTGGGCTTTGGCCACTATATTGATTAAACTATCTACATATTTATCGAGGGCAGGGTCGGGATGCACTGACATCGAAAATGAAGCCCCTTCGATAATTTTATAAATGTCAGTATCATCAAAAGGGAAAGTGGTTAGAAATTTCCCGGTCTTTTTAGCTGCGAGAACAAAGTTTTCAACCCTGCCTGTTTCTTCACATTTTTTAAAAGAAGTGGGGATTGAGACTGTTCTGTTTGTTTCAATTTTGGGTAACCAGAATTGGTCAGTAATGCTTACGTGGTTAAAGGGTATTCCCTGAATGTTATAATCCCCCGTAGTTTGCCCATAGCTGCATACCTGAGCTATAAAAGACAAAAGAGTAATAATTGTTAATTTCATTTTAAAGTCTTATTTGTTTTTAAACGAATTACCGTAAATGAGTATGCAGGAAGTTCGCACGAAAATTCTTTATCCACCATGCAAGCTGAAGTCTGTGGGATCAAAGTTATGTCTCCCGGCATGCCTGTCAATACAGTTTTGATAGCATTAGAATTAATTGTCTCAACTCCTTTCATTTTAATCTGTGCTTTAACGGAAGATGGAAGAAAATTGACCAGTTTGATAATTAAATCACCGCTTTTACTATCCTTTACGACAGAAACTGGCAGATGTTTGGCTACCGTCTTCGAAGAATCCGTAAGGATTAAGATAGTTGAGATATATTCGTCTCCTGCATTCTGCCCAAAAAGCTGTTGCACAAAATAGTTTATAGAAGGTTTCACCTCTATGTTATTGAAATAGATAAGGTCAGGGTTCCATTGTGTATGTCCTTCCCGGGCCAGCAAAGGAGCATAAGATGCCATACTTACCACATCTCCGTTCCGTTCCAGTGAAGTCATATACGCAGCTTCAGCCAGAGCTGAACGCAAAGTATTTTGGCGCCTGACATCGTGGGCTGCATATTCGCCGACATAAACCCCGGAAGCATTACGGTCATATGTGTCGTAACGGTTTAGATTTTCAAAAAACCAATCAGGTTCTTTATAGTAATGTTCATCCACCATTTTCACTTTATTTTCATTGGCAAACTTCCAGCCTTTTTCATAATCTTCTCCGGCCGGATCCGGACCAACAGTTCCGATAATGATGATTTCCGGATGCTTTGCTTTAACGGCTTCATAAATCAATTTAAAACGCTCCCTGAATTCCGGCGTTTGTTTGTCTTCGTTTCCTATTCCGATATATTCAAGGTTGAACGGCTGCGGATGCCCGGCATCAGCCCTTTTTGCCCCCCAGGTTGAGGTAACGGGTCCATTGGCATATTCAATCAGGTCTAATATTTCCTGAATATATTCCTGCATTTCACTAAGAGGCAAAGCCTTTTGACCAGTACTTCCTATACGCCATGTACCCCCTGAATTCTGGCAGCTGACAGCGGCAGGTACTACAGGCAGGGGTTTAGCGCCAATGTCTTCACAAAATTGAAAGTATTCAAAATACCCTAAACCCACAGACTGGTGATAATTCCATATATTCCTTTGTTCCTTTCGTTGTTCAATGGGGCCGATGGTATTTTTCCACCGGTACATATTCCCGAGGCCATCGCCATGCACCAGGCATCCTCCGGGGAAACGCATAAACTTTGGCTTTAGATCGGCAATTGACTGGGCCAGATCCGCCCGAAGTCCATTAGGCCTGTTTTTAAACGTTTTTTGCGGGAATAGTGAAATAACATCCAGAGCAAATTTTCCTTTTGCTTTTGCCACGATCACAAAACTGCAACTGTCGTTGCTTTGAGTAGCTGTAACTGTTGTTGTATATTTTTTCCAATCACCAGAGTTTGTAGTGAATTTTGCTTCTCCACATACATCTCCATTTTTACTGCGTAATTTAATTTCAAAAGGAATTGGTTTGTCTGAAATCTGACGCACAAAGATTGAAAAATCATATTTTTCTCCTGCTCCGATAACAATACCGTCAAAACCAGAATTAGTCAATCCAACACCTTCCAGGCCTTCGTCTTCCACATTCACTACCAAATAATGCGGATTGTTCGGGTGTACCGGAAGATTTGTTTCTACGGAAATGCTCCCATATCCAAATTCTTGTGTGGTATAATCCCAGGCGGTCAATGGATTCCAGCCTTTTCTATCGGCCGGACTGTATTCAAATGAACGGTTTTGTATCAGCTCAGCATAAAGTCCTCCATCGGCGGCATAATTCAGGTCTTCAAAAAAGATTCCGAAAAGATGATCACTGATCTTTTTAGTCTTTCTGATATCAATGGTAAGAATGGAATTAATACATGTATCTTTTCCTTTATCCGCACCAATACGTTCCGGATGCATGAAATATATCATATCGTTTGCCAGGCAGTTATATACTGAATGATCCACAAGTAAGGTTCCTTTGGGATTACCCGGTGCAGATTGCATTCCGGGAAAAAGGATCAACAAGACAAAGAATGTAAAGCCGTGCAAACATTTCCATGTAAAACCGGCTTTTTCAATAAATTTTTTTCGATTTGTAGCCATATACGATTTGTTTAATAATTATTGTAAACTGACAACTATCTCTTTCCCTGAATAATTAGTTGATTTTACCATTTTTTTCGAGATATCCAATCCGAATCATATCCTTCGGAGCAATCCGCCCACCAGCCATCTATCCCATAGTGAAACAAACTGTCATTTGCCTGTTTCCAATATAGTTGCCGGGCTTCAGGTTTAAATATGTTCAGATGCGCATTATCTTTAAGTAAGCCATCAATATGCTTTCATCGCAGTATTATTAGGGCCTCCCTGGCCCATATCCGGCCAGATAGAGATCATAATTTTCGTATTCATCGCATGAATATCTTCCATCATTTTTTTAGGATCGGGATAATTCTTGCGGTTGAACGATTTCTGTCCCCATTGTCCTTCGGGCCAGTACTGCCAATCCTGAACAATTAAGTCGAGGGGAAATTTTCTGTCCCGAAATCCTTTTACTATAGAAACAATTTCGTTTTTTGTATTGTATTTTTGTTTTGATTGGATATATCCATACGCCCATTTCGGGTACATGGGCGCTTTCCCGGTAAGTTGCCTATATGAAGAGACCAGTTGGTCGAAATTATCACCATATATAAAGAAATAATTAATTTCGTCGGCAACATTGGACCACAGGTAATAACTTCCTTTTACAACGTTAAATTCACTGAGTGAGTAGTTGTCCCATAGAATGCCGTATTTGTTGGAGGAAATAATAAATGGTACCACATCCTTCAGGTTATGTGGTTTGGCGACTTAAACCTGGAGGATTTTTTTAATTGTAACAAATCTATATGTATTTGATTATCAACATAATAACACTATTTATTAACATATTTAATTGATTTACAATACTTTAATAATTTTTACTACAAACTATAACTAGCAACTTGAGTTAATTATTCAAAATCTTCCGGATGTAACTGTTCAAATTCTTTTTGCGGAACTTTTAAATATTTCCAGCTCTCTTTTGTCAATTCGCTTGCTGTCCTGCACCAGTTGATTGCTGCATTTTCTTTCAATCTGACCTCAATATCTTCTCTTCCTTTCGTTTCAATTATCCAGTTAATACCATCCTCTGTGATGGCAATGAAGTCCGGAAAATAATTTCTGATATTTGCAATTGTGTCTGTGTATTGAATACAGAAACCAAATTGTTCCGGAAGTTTTGTGAATGTTTTTATGTCCTCTGATTTGTCCAGGAACTTTGCAAAGTCATATTCAAAATCATTATCACAAGGTGTGTAGTTGAAAATTGTTTTCTTAGCTTCCAATATCTTCTTGGAAGTCGGAAATGGAATAGTAGAAGAAAGAAAACGATTGGCCAAAAGCAGTTTTGGTTCTTTCTTTTCAATCACAATTTCACGCAAAGCTTTTTCAAATTCTTTTTTCTCCTCCGGAGGTTGAACAGAAAGAATTTTGAGTTTGTCTTTCCCTATTTGAAATGTATCAAATTTCAAATCCTCTGATTTTTCAAGATCTTCAACAAACTCCATGAATGCTTTATTCCCGATAATGTCAACTCTTTCGGTATAACTTTCCGGCATATTCCGATACATCAGTCGTAATCCTCTTCCGATGGTTTGTTCCTGAAGAATGTTTGCTTTTGTCGAATAAGGACGTAACCCGACTACCACAGTCACATTCTGGACATCTCATCCCTCGCGTAGCATCAACACAGATACAATAGCATTTACAGGGTTTTTATCATTATCTACATCACGTGCTATTCCCGGGTCAGCTCAAATATTGAATTAGTCCTCTGTAATGTATTTACGTAATTCACAAGGTCTTTCTCAGGATAGGATAAACTTGCATAAGACATACTAAAACACAAAAGTAGTAGTTTCGGAATTTTCGGCAGATGAAAAAAGACTCTGTTATTCATGGTAAACAACGTTTTATAAAAAAGATTGGCATTCATATCTGAACACAAAAACAAAATTGTTCCGGAAACTCTACCACTGGAACTCAACATTTATTCCATCCGGATTATTTTCAAAACCAAGGAAACAGGTTTTACTTGTTTCATCCCAAACAGACTGAATGTCGGTCAGCACCTGCCCTTGTGCATCGGTAACCGTCGTCTTTTTAGGAGCAACAGGAAGCAGAACACGCATAGCGTTTGTGGTTTTCAGCGGACTTTTTGCAGTGAAAGAATATTTCTTTTTGCCTGTTACCTCGTTATATACTCTTGCAGCTCCGGCCAGTACCTGCGGTCTTTTCGGGTGAGGCACGCGACCAATGTTATAAAGAAAAGCCTGTTCGCCCGGCAATACCACTTTTTCACTCAATACAGGCAGTTTCGGGTCGAAAAGATCGATCAAACTCCCTTTTACTGTGAAAGGCTTGTCACTAACACTTTCATCCATCACAGCCACCAGATCGAATGGCCCTCTTGCCAGATAATAATAATTCTTAAATGCTAATGTTCCGGCTTTGGCATTTTGTTCATAAAGTTGTTTTACTGTGGCTAAGTAACCCTTGTCGCTGTCAGCCTCAAGTACGAATTCTTTCGGATCCTGACGTATTACAAAAACGGTACCTTTTCCATAAGTGTATTTTCCTTCCCTGGCTACACGGTCAATACCGAGTTGCTCAAATAAGTGTTCAGAAGGTGCAAGATAGTGATTACCATTAGTATTCCACCATTCCTGTACTGTTTGAAACGGGTCATTATCACGCCCGCAATAGATCAATAAGCCTCCATCTTTTACCCATTGGGCAATGTGTTTATGAGCTTCGGGTTCAAGAGGTTTCATGTTTGAATAAGACATAACCAACACTTTTGTGTTTTTCCAGGTTTCCGGGTAAGCCACATTTTCAATATGGAGGATACTTACTGGAACACCTCGTTTAAGAAGAGGCAACGCCTGTCCATAAAAGTTTGATAATTGAGGGTCCTCATATCCACTGTGTGTCGGGAAACGCTGAAACATCAGAGAATTGCCCATCATTACACTAATACCGCCTGATCCATTAACCTTATTTTCCGACAGAGGAATTTGGTTAAGCGAATTTACCATAACTTGCATCTGTGTGGAATAGTAACCTGGAATTGTCTCTCTTACTTTAGTGACAGGGTTTTGGTACAAGCCCTGATAAATACGGTCCGGCCACGGCATTACTTCGTAATCTGCAATCATCGGATAAAGCAACTGCGCTGTAAATGTTGCCTGATAATTCCTTTTGTAATCTCCCCAATCGCGAGCCCGATCTTCGATAGGATCGGTAAGAAAAAACATTTTTCGCCCCGTAGGAGCTGTCATCGATTCCATCGATCCATATTCAAGAAAAGCATTTTCAAATACACGCTCTTTTCTGACCCCGTTAAAAAAGGTTGGCTCGCGCGAAGTCCCTGTCCAGACCTGCGCAATATATCCATCTACACAAGGCAAAGAAGCCAGACTGGCCTCAGGACTTACAATTTGCCATGAAGAGTAATTGACCAACGAATGTGTAGGTACATAACAACGCACATTCATTCCTTTGCTTTTTCCATACTCTTTTGCGTAAGAAAAACACTCATTCAACGCACGGTAATAAAGATGATATTTTAGTTTATTTGATAAATAGGTATTTTCAGGTGACTCATGCTGAGGACGCCATTCAAAACTATAATACTCTTTCCACTCTCTTTTAAATGCTTCACTGTATCCGGCACGCGCCCAAAATTCCGGTTCTTCAAGATATATAGCATCTATACCTGCATCAATGACCCGTTTAATTTGCGTTTCCTTCATGTATTCAATAAAATTCCGGGAGGGTACGATATAAGGAACCATACGTCCATGCCAAATAGTATCGCCACGAAGTGTCACTTGTCCTTCATCCAAATGTTGTTTTCCATCCCATTTTCCTGTAAAATAATCCTGATACTCACCCCAGGCAATCCCAGTCATAAAATGAGTTGTATATCCCCTGTCGCGCCATGTCTGCACGCGTTCTTCAAAGGTCATACTGCTACTGCCATGATGATCCTTTACACTATATATGATCGCGATATCTGCCCTGACATCTGTAACCGGCTTCCAGGGGTTAGACGTTTGAAATGCCGTTTTCTCTCTTTTATGAGAGTTTTCTTTAAAAGTGCCCGTTGTATAAGCTGCAACAAACAAGGACCCTAAAGCAAGACCCACAAAATGTTTAAGTTTCATAGTTTTATGGTATTTTATATGATAGAAGTCATCCCTGCATTTAGACGAGATGACTTCCAATCACAAATTGTTAATAATTAGTCTTAAGGGATATCTACCCTTATAGCTTCATTGTAATTGTGGCGCTTGATATTCTCTGTTGCATAGTTAATTCTGGCAGCAGCACGAATAAAGACTGTTCTGCCGGCAGGAATCACCCCTTTAGTGGTGATTGTAACAGGTACTCCCAGTTGGGCCTCAAACGAATTACCACTATAGTTTATTTCTGTGGTATACCGTTCATCCCATTCGCGATAACCGGCATAAGGCATCTGACTAACAAACAGGCGAAGGTCAGTTACATTCAGAAAATTATCATCATAACCACCCATAGGTTCAATTTTCGCCTTGAAGTCAGCAGGGCTAACAGCTCTTGTAACTTTTACTGTAGCTGTGATCTGGCCACCACTTACAGTAGGTTCTCCAATCCATTCGAGTTTCAGGAAGGGCTGAACTTTGAATTCAACTTCAGTAATACCTTTGATATCAACATATTGCGTTTCATCGGCGATGGTATCACCTTCAGCTGTTTTTCTCAGCAAAGGAATAAACGCCCCGTCAATTCTTACATTATAGTGACCTTTAAACACTTTGGTGTTTTGGAAGATCCCTTCTTTCATACAATTGAAATCGAAGTTATCAGGTACTTTAGTTTCAGTCCAACTAAGTTCACGCAATCTGATACGTGTACCTTCACTACCCTGGTCTGTCAAAACGAGTTCACCTATAGCTGCATCTACTACTCTGCCTTTCAATGTTTCCCGGGGCTCATCGTAATTATCAATTTCGCAGGAATTGAAAGAAACAGCCGATATGCAAATTAGTATATAATAAAATATTTTTTTCATCTTATTAAATTTTTTAGATTAACGACCTGGTTGCTGATCAATCATTGGGCTCTTGGAAACTTCACCACCTGGTATAGCTAGGTAATATTCTTGTTCCGTCAGGCGGAAACGACGTCTGCTTTCATCCAAACCAGCATCGAAGAAGTATTTACCTGTAGTTGATGAATAGAACGGATACAAACCTTTGTAGTATGCACCATCCGATTGAGTATATCCATTCAGCATATCAGCGTGTTGAGTTCTCCAACGTCTGATATCCCAAAGTGTTTTATTTTCGAATGCGAGCTCTTTCTTACGCTCTTTACGAATGATTTGAAGACCGTCCTGCCCTGTAAGATCAGAGATGCCTGCCAAAGGCTCTGCGCCGGCTCTTTCGCGAATATCTTTGATGGCATCGTAGGCAATTTGTTGATAGTTATCCCCACCAGGAGCAGCATCTCCAGCAAGTGTCAGCTCGGAAGCAGCTTCAGCAGCATTCAACAGAATTTCAGCATAACGCATCAAAATGAAGGGTTGTTCTGAACGAGCTTCCAACACCAAAGTTTGTGGCATGTTAGGATTCAACCATTTACGAACTGTAAATCCTGTCATAGCACATGTACCGTCTGATGTGAAAGGACCATTCTTACCACCTGCATTCATTGTAATTCCGTTTGGCAAATTCACCGTTTCGTGAGTTGAACCATTTTGAGACAAGAAGAGCGATTTCTGACCAGCAAATGCACCTACAGCTTTGTAAGCATCTACCTGGTTGTAGTTTGATGGACCAGAAACTGAATAGTCGGGAGCGCCACTGTTCATAATTCTCAATGGAGCGATACCATTTGTAGCGATACCAGTAAAAATACCTCTGCGGATTTCAATCACTTCTCCTTTGAATACATCACCCGGTAAGATTACATACGCACGAAGACGAGGTTCTGCATTAGCAAAGATGTCAGTCACGTTGTCGAATAGCAAGTATTTGCCGTTGGCATCAAATACTTTGATAGTACCATCAGCATTTTTCGTGAAACCGTCAAACAACTCAACGAAGTCGAGTGTAGGACAGTTACCTGCAGAGTAACCGTTGCCACCCATCAATTGACGGGGAATGTTGTAACAGTCATAACCGTGAGTCAAGTCCGGATATTTGTACTCTTTGATATAGATGTTCTCGGGGCTTGAGGCATCGAAAAACATATCTACCATGTTTTGGTATTGAGACGCTTTGTCATTAGCGGCCCATTTTTTCTTGTACAGTGAATATTTACCGGACTTCATCACTTCACGGGCAGCGTTGTAAGCTTCCTTGAAGTATTTTTTAGAAGCAGCAGCAGCTGTGTTTGGATCGAAACCAATAACACGTACATTTGTTTTTTGACCTAAGCCTGTGATTTTGTTATATTTAGCCACGGAACCTGCAAACAACATAGCTTCAGATTTGAAACCGTAAGCAACATATTTGTTAGCATAACCACGTTTTGGGCTTGAAGTGGAAAGATTTGCGATTGCTAAATCGAAATCAGTCAATACTTGATTCCAGGTCTCCTCCTCAGTAGAACGAGGAATTTCAAGTTCAGCTGTGGGTTTTTCAGGATAATTCAATACAGATGTAACCAAAGGAGCACCTCCGTAACGTTTTGCCAACGCATAGAAAACCATTGCGCGAGCAAAATAACCCTCACCGATAAAATGATTGTAATCAGCTTCGCTGAAGTTTGATTTATAGTCTGGCAAAGTTTCGAGTAGACGGTTTGCATCACGAAGCAAGTTAAATGCACGTACCCAGTATGCGCCGTTACGGGCAAAACCTTCTGAAGTCATTGCAGTACCTGCATCGCGACCCAAAGCAGCGCCGTCGTTACAACCCGGAGTTACCAACCAGTCATCAAAGAATTGACGGGCAGGAGAGTATTTAAAGTCCTCAAAAGGCATCTGGCTGTACATACGTGACAAATAAACAGTCATACCAGCCGCATCAGAATAAAGATCTTTGTCTTGTACAACGTTCATGGGTGGTATATTCAAATAATCTTTACAAGAAATTACGACGCCACTAAGTGCCAATATTGTGAATATTATATGTTTCAATTTCATAGCTTGTATACTTTATTAGAATTTAATATTTAATCCGACAGAATAGGTCTTGTTCAATGGATACAAATAACCGTATGTATCATTTGGATGTTCAGGGTCAACGTAATTAACCTTAGTGATCGTGAAGAGGTTATAAGCATTCACGGAAATACGTAAATTCTTGACACCGGCTCTCGTAATCCACCGTGAAGGAATTGTGTAACCGAGTTCAGCGCTCTTTAGACGCAAATAAGCACTATTTTCAACGTTGAATGTAGAGTTTTCATCTGGTAAGGTTCCTGTGTAAGCATAGTGACCACTTTTCCATATAGTTTGCGGATCATAAGGATCTGCTTTAGGATCTGCCGGGTGCCATCTGTCTAAAAATTGTACCATCGCACCTGAATTGCCGCTACCCCACATAGGCTCGCGAAGCTGCTCCCCGTATACTAATGAGCTCATCGCAGAACCTTGCAACAGAAAGTTCAAATCAAACCCTTTGTAAGAAGCATCGAAGATCATACTGAAGTTCATCCAGGGATATTGGTTGAAGCGGGTTGGGTGAACGTCGTTACCATTGATTTCACCGTCACCATTCCAGTCTTGGTATTTGTAGTCACCTATTAGGGTTCCACGACTAATATAAGTCGGGCTTGACAAGATCTCTTCCCACGATTGGTATTGTCCTTCACCCTGTAGTCCTGATTGAACACCTTGCAAACGATTGTTTTGATTGCTTTTCCAGTTGTTCCATGAACTACCAATTGCGTCGCGCTCTACATACAGATGTTCAACACGAGCCAAAGAAAACATACCTTTCAGGTTGTAATTGAAGTCTCCTATATGGTTTTTGTGAGAAAGTTCCAATTCAAAACCATATGTACGGTCACTGTTCAGGTTTTCCTGAGGAAGACCTGCACCTACTACAGTAGGTATACCCCCGCTTCTTGTAGCTAAAAGGCCTTGACGGTTTCGACTAAAATAGTCTACAGTAACGCCGAAAAGACCATCCCATCCTTCGAAATCTGCACCTACGTCAAATGTCTTAGCCGTAAACCAGGTAATGTTTGGATTAGGTATACCTTTATTATCAGCACTTGCATTGAAACTTCCGTCATATACATAACCACCGGTGAAGTTTCTGTTGTCGGTACTTGATGGATAATTATAACCTGAAACGAATTGGTAGCTTGATGCATTGTCATCCCCTGTTTTGCCGTAAGAAGCGCGAACTTTCAATTGATTGACGAATGACAAACCTGCTGCATCTTTGATGAATTTTTCTTCAGAAATACGCCATCCCAAAGAAGCTGCAGGGAAGAAGCCCCACTGAGAACCCGGGGCAAATTTAGATGACCCGTCCTCACGAAACAGGAATTCAGCCAAATATTTATTGTCGAATGCATAAGTGAATCTACCAGCCAACGCAAGGTTCGAGTTTTGATAAAGAGCGTCAGTACCTGAGTTCATTTTAGCTATTTGTCCAGTAGCCACACCGGCAAACAGGTAAGGTAACTGAAGACCCAGGTCTCTCTGAGCGAAAAAGTTATCGCTATTTCTTTTTTGAGCTTCTAAAAGTACAAGAGCACCCACTTTGTGTTTGTCAAATGTGCCTTCGTAGTTCAAAGAAGCCTGAGCTAAAGTTTGTGTTCTGAAATAAGCTTCTCTACTTATTCTGTTAGGTGATTGACGAGTGTATTTCGTATATGTGTCTGAAGCCAAATCATATCTGTACTGATAGTACTCTTTTTGGAAAACATTTGAGTTTGACATATTAAAGTCATAACTGAACAAACCTTTTAAAGACAAGCCCTTCACACCCGGGATATCATATTTCAAGCTGGCTGAAGATTGAATCCATTTTGTGTTGTATTGTTTATAACCGACGATATTTTTATCCATGAATGAGATGGGATTATCACCTTCGATCTCACCCTGGTAGGGTTTAGTAGGATCGTTGTTTGCGTAAGCAGGTATTTGAGGACCTTGTCTCCAGAAACTACGAATGATCCACCAGGAATCCTGGTAAGGGCGATCCTGCTGATCCATCACTAAATTCAGATTCAAATCGAGAGTGAGACGATCTGTGATCTTAGTAGTAATATTAGATCGAACATTGTATTTAGTATAATTTAGGTCACTTGACTTGAGAAAACCCTCCTGGGACTGATAACCTAGACCTATGTAATAGGTAGTTTTATCATTACCCCCTGTCGCATTCAGGTTATGCATTGTTTGTGGAGCATAATTGTTGAATACCAATGGATACCAATCAGTGCTTTGTAGTTTACCAGTTCTGTAATCATCAAATTGCTGATCATTAAAGATAGGAGAACCTCCGTTTATGTTATGCATTGCAGCCTCGTTACGAAGAGTCATATACCCGATCGCATCAACGGTTGCAGGCAAACCGGAAGGAACCTGCCATGTGAAAGAACCTGAATAGTTCAATTCCAGTTTATTATTGGCGCCTTTTTTAGTATTAACCAAAACAACCCCATTAGCGGCACGCACACCATATATTGCTGCAGAAGCGTCCTTCAACACAGACATGTTGTCGATGTCATTAGGGTCCAAACGTTGGAAATCGTCACTTGTACGAGGAATACCGTCAATGATGATCAACGGAGAACCCATGGCACGAATATCAAAATTATCGTTAAAAGCACCTGGTTCTGATGTTTTTTGTGTTACACGCACACCTGAAATTTTACCGGCAAGCGTGTTCTGAACATTTTCATTTAATGTAGTAACAATGTCAACCCCTTTTATAGCAGAAATCGAACCAGTCAAAGTGGCCTTCTTTTGAGTGCCATAGCCCACTACCACAACCTCTTCCAGACTAATTGCCGACTCAACCATGGTTACGTTGATTTGGGTTAATGTCCCAATTGTGATTTCTTGTGGATCCAACCCGATAAATGAGAAAGTCAGGCTTTTTGATCCCTGAGGAACTTCAATATTGTATTTACCGGCAATATCGGTCAGCGTTCCAAGGGTTGTTCCGGTAACAACAATGTTTACACCAGGAATAGGTGTGCCATCCTTTCCAGTAACGGTACCGGTTATTTGTTTTTGCTGTGACTCTGTTCCTGATGCGATAGCCAGTAAGTCCTTCTCGAGGGGATCGGTGGTTAATAAGATTTTCCTGTCAAGAACTACATAATTGACATTAGTTCCTTTAAATAATTCAGGAAGGATATCAGTGATCAGTTCATTATCTGCCTGAATATCAACAACTCTGTTGACATCAATCTGTTTCTGGTTAAAGATAAAATAAAATTCACTCTGGGTTTCTATTTCATCCATTACCTGTTCAAGGCTTCTGTTCTTAATGTCGAGTGAAACCTTCGCTACCTGTGAATAAGCAGGTGTAGCTAAGACATTTGAAACACCAACTACAATAAATAGGATTGCAATTTTAAGTTCCATAATTAGTTTTTTTAGGGTTGGGTTTGAATGCACCCATAAGTCAAGTTTTTTTTTCATAACTTTGAAAAGTTTTTAGTTAGGTTATTGTTTTTAAATAGTAACTTAGCATTACATACAGGAGAGCGGTTCCATCGCTTTCCTGTTTTTGCTGATAAAAGATTGTTCCATAGGCAAATGTGGTTTTAATTTATATTCAGATTATTTAGTTCGGGATGATATAATCACTTTCGTTTTTCTATAAACTCCATCTGTTTGTATGTTGCCGTTTTCAATTTTGTAATCGATAGGCAAACTGCGTTTCAA
>Ga0209430_1001843_pt1 | contig 14804 bp, 14 predicted proteins | sample BarGraIncub1133A_FD_184504 | JGI IMG/M metagenome (GOLD analysis project Ga0209430, IMG submission 184504) | Arctic peat soil microbial communities from Barrow, Alaska - Barrow Graham LP Incubations 11-33A (SPAdes) (version 2) | ecosystem: Environmental > Terrestrial > Soil > Wetlands > Peat... | reverse complement strand
GCGAGACGATGCGCGGATGCAGTTACTTGATGTGTCCGAGGAAATCCTTGGTGCGCTCGGACTTCGGGTTGTCGAAGACCTCTTGAGGAGTGCCCTGCTCGACGATGACGCCCTCGTCCATGAACACCACACGGCTTCCGACGTCACGAGCGAAGCCCATCTCATGGGTCACGACCAGCATCGTCATACCGCCGGCCGCCAGTTCCTTCATGACATCGAGAACACCGCGGACCAATTCGGGATCGAGCGCCGATGTCACCTCGTCGAAGAGCATGACGTGCGGATCCATGGCCAGCGCGCGGGCGATCGCCACGCGTTGCTGCTGGCCGCCCGAGAGCTGGGCCGGGAAGTTGTCCATCTTGTCGCCCAGCCCGACCCTGCGCAGCTGCTCCTCGGCCAGGCGCTCCGCCTCGGCCTTGCCGCGCTTGAGCACCTTGCGCTGTGCGAGGACGATGTTGCCCTTGGCGGTCAGGTGCGGGAACAGGTTGAAGCTCTGGAACACCATCCCGATACGCTCGCGGACCTTGTTGATATTGGTGCCGGGGGCCGTGATCTCCATCTCCTCGAGGAAGATGTGGCCTTCGGTCGGCTGCTCCAGCTTGTTGATACAGCGCAGCATGGTCGACTTGCCCGAGCCCGACGGGCCGAGGATGACGACCACCTCGCCCTTGGTGACCTCGAGGTCGACCCCCTTGAGCACCTGGAGCTTCCCGAAGTCCTTGCGAAGACCCTCTATGCGAACGATCGCCTGTGTCATCCCAGTCATCTCGATTCGTGCTTGGCGGCGGTCGCGTCGAACGGCACGCCGGGCCCCGGCACCTCGGAGCGTCCGAAGAGTCCGCTACGTCGCTTGGGCTCGGGGATGCTCTGCCCGTGTTCAGAGACCGCGAGCTTGCGCTCGAGGCGTCCGACGAAGTTGATGAGCGGGAGCGTGATGATCAGGTAGTAGGCGGCGGAGACCACGAACGGCGTCATGTTGCCGGTGTTCGCGACGATGTTCTGGGCACCGAACATGAGCTCCGGACGGCCGATCGCGGCAAGCAGCGCCGTATCCTTGAACAACAGGATGAACTCAGAGGTCATGGTCGGAAGCACGCGCTTGACGGTCTGAGGAATGATCACGTACTGCATCGACTGCCGGTACGTCATCCCCAGCGAACTCGCTGCCTCGAACTGCCCCCTGCTGATCGACTGGATGCCGGCGCGGAAGATCTCGGCCAGATATGCGGAGCTGTTGATCGCGAGCACGATGACAGCGGTCACGTTGTCGTCCGCGCGGATACCTGCGATCCGCAGCCCGATGAAGGCGACGAAGATCTGCAGGAAGAGCGGTGTGCCTCTGATCACGTTGATGTACGCGGCGGCGATCCACCGCATCGGCGGGAGCTTGGACATCTTCATGAACGCGAGCCCCAGGCCCCCGGCGATGGCGATCGGGAAGGCGAACAGGATCAGGGCCAGCGCCAAGAGCCAGCCGTAGAACAGCAGCGGGATCGACGTGATGATCAGCTGGGGTTTGAAGAACATTCCCAGCGCCTTCACGCTGTTCCAGCGTATCGCCAGGGCGTTGTTGTCCAACAGCCGCGAGGTGAGCTCGCTGAGCGTGGGGGTGCGGTAGGTGAACTTGACGGTGTCGTCGACGTGCTGCGTGGCTACCGGGACGCCGGTGGCCGTCGACTCAGCGGTGTAGGCGATCTTGAGTCCATACGTCGCGCCCTGCTCGACGGGCACGACACCGCGGACCTGCACCCGCAGGGTCGAACTGGGGGCGATGCTCGGGACGAGTGTGACGGACAGCGTCTCGCCGGAGGCGGTCCCCTTGATGGCGACCGGTGTTGCCTTCAAGCCGCGCAGTGTTACGGCATCGAAGTCGATCTTACTGAGATCGAAGCCCTTCGGAAACGTGAAATCCATCGCGGATATCGCGGCATCCTTATCCGACACCGTGACGAACGTGAACCGCGTCGGCACCCCGCCGGACTCTTGGTCGAGCGTGACCACGGGGTTGATGAGCGCCGAGGCCGGCGCGACCGAGGCGAAGATGAACACCGCCGCCAACAAAGCTGCGAATGCGGTCCGTGCTGTACGCGGTCTGTGGTGCATGTGCGTACTCCCCATCGGCTCTTCTACTTACGAGAGGCCCCCGCAGCGCGGAGGCCTCTCGCCGGAACAACAACTATGCTGGATACGTGGCGCCGCTACAACTACTTCGGCACGTCTCCGAACCACTTCTTGTAGATCGCGTCGTACTCGCCGGAGGCGCGGACCTTGGTGAGGCCATCGTTGATGGCCGCCTTCAGAGCCGGATTCTCCTTGCTCACACCGAAGCCGTACTGCTCACCCGTGGGGATCTGGGCGGCCATGACGAGGCCCTTGGTGGTGTCCTTGACGTACTCGGCCGTCACGGGCAGGTCGTTGATGACCGCGTAGACATTGCCGGCCTGCAGGGCGGCGAAGCAGCCCGCGGTGTCCTTGAACTGGACGATGGTGGCGCCTGCGGGCTTGAGATTCTCGTCAGCCCACGAGGATCCGGTCGTGCCGGACTGCACACCGATCTTCTTGCCCTTGAAATCGGCGGGGGTGGCGTACGTTCCGCCGGTCTTCATCGCGACCGACTGGTTCGAATCGAAGTACGGGTCGGAGAAGTCGATCTCCTTCTCGCGCTCGGCCTTGATGGTCATGCCGGAGGCGATGACGTCGAACCTGCCGCCCGCCTTCACCGTCGGGATCAGCGTGTCGAAGATCTCAGACAGGAAGACGACCTTGGTGATGCCCATTTCCTTGCCGATGGCGGCGAGCAGATCGACATCGAAGCCCTCAGCGGTGTTCCCGTTCATCGACTCGAACGGCGGGAACGTCGTATCGGACCCGGCGGTCAGCTGACCGGCCGTCACGAGCTTGAGATCGACCGCGGGAGCGGCCGTCGACGTCTGCTCAGCAGGCGCGGACGGAGTGCTCTGCGAACAGCCGACCAGCGCGAACGCACCCACCGCAAGAGCGGCGACCGCGAAGAGCGCGACGAACTTGCCGTACTTCGCCATATCTCCTCCTCAGGAAACGCTAATGGGCCAACGCGGCTCGTGCCGCATAACCCTGCATTGGCGCATACGTTACACCATTCCATGCGTGGCGGTGTAGCAAAGCGCGCGGTATCCGCAGCACGAATATGCGTCAGGAGCCGAGGGGAGAAGGGTCGCCCGCGGTACCGGCTACGGGGTCGTGGTGGCACCGGGAGTCGCGGTGGCGCCGGGGGTCGCGGTCGAGGACTCTGAACCGGAAAGGGCGGGCACCGTGAAGCGGGGCAGATCGCCGGCCCACTTGCGACGCAAAGTCTCGAGCACACCCTGCGACGAGAGCTTGTCGAGAACGGAGCGCACCTCGGTCTCCAGTTTCGCCTTGTCCTGTGCGACGCCCACTCCCACCGGGAATGCAGGAGCGATCTGGCCGCCGTACTTCAGGCCCGAAACGGTGCGACCGATGTAAGCAGCCACGAGCGCGTCACCGGCGACCACGTCCGCCTTGCCCCCCACGACCGCGCGCATGGCCTCGAGGAGCGTCGGTGTGACCACCAGCGGTTCCTCGCCATACTCGTCGAGCAGGAGCCAGTAGGCGGCGGAACCGTTCTGCACCGCGATGCGCTTGCCGGACAGATCCCCGATGGTGAGCGAGGCCACGTCGGACGCGAAGACCGCCGACGCGTCGGTGACGTAGGTGCCGGCGTACGCCAACTGCATCGAGACCGCCTGCTCGACCGTCAGCGCGCCGAGAACGATGTCCGCCTTGCCACCGGTCACAAGTGCTGCGGCCGCGGCGGGCTTGGCATCGACGATCTCGAGGGTCAGCCCCAGCTGCTCGGCGATCGCGGACGCGACATCAACCTCAAGGCCGACCTTCTGACCTTTGACTGTCCCACCGAACGGCGGATAGCTCAGATCGATCGCGGCTCGGAGGACTCCCGGACGTGCGATCACGGGAGGCGACAAACGTGGCTTGAGCGTGGTGGCGCCGATCCCACCGGTGCAACCCACGAGCATCACGAGCATCGTCACGAGAGCAAGAGCTGTGAACGTGCGTCTGATCATGCGCGCGCCTCCATAGTCACGATATCAACTTGTGTGCTTCCACCCGGCTGACCTGGTCTTTGGCCCCACACTCGCATACAGGAGCTTCCGCTTGATGCGATCTCACTACCGGCTCTCTCGCCCGGGGCCGCGGTATGCGACCGTAACCGGGCGGTACGACTTACCCCTAAGACGCGCCATGCTCGCGCGACGGTTTCCCGCCGGCTTACGTGGGTCCTTTCGGCCGCGTCTACCTTGGACTGAGGGACCCCGAGGGGTCCCCGCAACCACAGACCCGGGTGAAAGCGACTCGATTGTATCAGGCGTAGCAGGGCGATTCTCACAGCCGTCCCCCGCACGCTCGGGCGACCGCGAGCGCGCGCACCTCCCCGGCCCCCGCGGACATCAACGCAGCGGCCGCTGCATCAAGCGTCGCCCCCGTCGTGAACACGTCGTCGAGCAGTAACACGCGCTGCGGAACCGCCGCGCCCTGCAGAGGAACGATCGATGCGCGCGCATTGGCCGCTCTGCTTTCGCGCGTGAGGCCACGCTGGTCGCGCCGTGGCCGGGCCCGCAGCACATCGAGCGCGGGGACGCCGGTGAGCGCGGAGAAAGCCGCGACCAACTGGGCACCATGATCGAACCCCCGACGAGCGATCGCGCCGGGGGACGTCGGCGCCGGGACCACCGCCTGTGCCCAGTCGCACCACTCTCCGGCCGCGTGCGCAACCAGCATCGCCAAGGGGTCCGTCAACCGCAGCTCGCCCGCGTCCTTGTGCAGCCTGATCATCCGGTCGAGCGGCCATTCGAAGACTCCGGCGCACCGGGCACGCTCGAAGACCAACTCGGTGCGCCCGCACTCCGCACATCCGTGCACGCCGTCGGGCGCTCCACAACGGGGGCACGCGGTATCGGAGCGTATCGGATGCAGCGCGGAGCCGCAGGAAGCGCACAGCATGACGCCGGGTAGGTCGCAGCCCGCGCACCGCGCAGGCCACAGAAGCTCCGCCGCAGCCTCGAAAGCGAGGCGCATGAGCCGTGCAGACATTCCCGACATCGCTCACTCCCCTGTTGCCGCGGTCGCACGACGCGGCGCAGCCCTCAGGGGATGATCAGCTGCACGAGCGGCAATGTGATCATGCAGCCGATGGTCGTCACCAGTATCGCGGCCGCGATGAAGCCCATGTCGAGCTTGAAGCGCTCCCCCACCACCAGCGACAGCATCACCGACGGCATGCCCGCCTGCATCGCGAGCATCCTGACGTCCACCTTGTTCCCGGAGAGCATCACGACAGCGATCGCGATCGCGGGGAGCAGGAGGAGCTTCACGCCGGCTACAGCGCCCAGCGCTTTGGCCGAGCCTCTCACCGCGCGAAGATCCAGCGATACGCCCAACGAGATCATGATCAACGGCAGTGCCATCTTGGACGCGACACCCGTCCAATCCATGACCGTGATCGAAACGGCCGCTGGCCAGGGCACGAACCGGTAGGCCAGTGCGACCAACAAGGCGATCATCGCCGGGAACGTGAACAGCTCCCTGACGATATCGACGGGGCCTTCACGCTCGCCAAGGCGCGCAGCCACGGCGATCCCCAGTGTGAAGAGGACGGCCACCGTCCCGAACACGTCGTAGAAGACAGCGGGCGCGAGCCAACGGTCACCGAGCACCGCCTGAACGACCGGATACCCGAGATATCCCGTGTTGCCCAGTGCTGCGACCAAGACGAAGCCACCAGCGGTCCTCGGCGAAAGCCGCAGAACGTGTGCGAGCTCCCATGCGACCGCGAGCCCCGCGAGCGAGACCGCCCACGCCACCGCGGCGGCACGCACGAGCTCGGACGACAGCGGTGTCGAGACGACGCTCACGAAGATCAGCGCGGGGAGCGCAACGTACGTGATCACGCGGTGCAGGGTCCCGGAATCGTCTCGCCGCAGCACGCCGAAGTACCGCAGTGCCGCTCCGATGGTCACGAAGACGAGCACACGGGCGATCGCTCCGATCAACACGCCGACGGACACCGCGACCCCTATCCGATCTCGTGAATGGCGCCCGCCCCGTCGCACACGTCGGCAAGCGAGCCGGAATAGTCGGGGCGAGCCACACCCCGCTCGGTGATGATCACGGTGATGAAGGAGGCCGGCGTCACGTCGAACGCCGGGTTGTAGACCTCAACGCCCGGAGGCGCCACGCGCGCCCAGCCATCGACCTGGTACGCGCCGCCCTTGCGGGAGATCTCCATCGCATGGCCCTTGGCGATCGGAACCACCCACGGGCCCTGCTTGGTGAGCGCATCAAGGGCGCTCGACTCCGTGGAGGTCTGCGGAGCGACGACCCCGGAGAACGTGATGCCGAGTATCTCGCGCGGGTCCCGCTCCTCGATGACGATGTCGTCGCCGCTCGCGAGAGTGAGGTCGATCGTGGACGTCGGAGCCGCCACATAGAAGGGGATGCCATGCTCTTTGCAGGAGACGGCCAGCCCATAGGTGCCGATCTTATTGGCGGTGTCGCCGTTGGCCGCGATCCGGTCCGCTCCGACGATGACCGCGTCGACAAGTCCCGCACGCATGATGGATGCGGCCATGCTGTCGGTGATGAGCCGGAACGGCACCCCGGCCATCCGCAGCTCCCATGCGGTCAAGCGAGCGCCCTGGAGCACGGGACGCGTCTCATCCACCCACACCCCGGCGATCTTTCCCTGCTCATGTGCGGTGTAGATCACGCCGAGCGCGGTGCCGAAATAGGCCGTGGCCAGCGATCCCGCATTGCAGTGCGTCAACACACGGGCCTCGTCGGGGAGAAGCTCTGCGCCGAGGCGTCCTATCTCCCGGTTGCGCTGCTCATCCTCCGTCGCCATCGCTTGCGCCTGGTCGACTACGGCCTGCCTAAGGTCACTCAAGTCCAAGGCGGACCCGTCGCGCACAAGTGCACGCATGCGCTCGGCTCCCCAGAACAGGTTCACGGCGGTCGGCCTGGTGGCGGTGACTTCAGCGGCGACCTTGTCGATGCCGGCCGCGAACTCCTCGTAGGTCGTGATGTCGTCACTCTCGTTCACGGCCCACAGCGCGATGGCCATCGCTGCGGCCACACCGAGCGCGGGAGCACCGCGTACCGCCATACCCGAGATAGCGTGACACACACCTTCATAAGTGGCGCAGACCAGCACATCACCGGCGAGCGGCAAGCGCGTCTGATCGACCATGTAGACCGCCGGGCGACCGGTCTTGTCGTCTACCGCCCACCACAGTGTCTGGGGGATCGCTTCGATGCCCATGTGTCGTCTCCGTCGCTAGGTTCGTGTCTCTTCGAGGGGTGAGTGTGGCTCATGCGTCGCCCTCATTCAACACAGTATGGTGCCGTCGGGAAGTTCCATCGGTCACACCGCTGCACGAAGAGCTTTGGAGTTGCATAATACGGCTGGCTGGGGAGTCTCGCTGTCGAGCGCGGCACCGGACCAATATCCGAGGGAGCGGCCCGACATGCGATCTGATCCCCATCGCCCCACGACCAGCCAGCGGCTGACGCTTCCCGCTGATGCCCTCATGCTCACCGTGATCGCGGGTGCCGCGCTGGTGATCACAAAGGACATGATCGCCATCCCGCACCCTTGGCTCGACTCCATGGACGCCTTCCACATCACGATGGCCCTGGCATCGATCGCAGGTGCCGGAGGCGCGTGGTTCATCCATCGCTGGCAGTCGGGCTGGCGTGGCCTTGTCGCGATAACACTCGCGCTCGTGCTCGCAGTGGCGGCGGTCCTTCTTGCGGAGAACGCGATCCTCTCCGCCGCCGATGCGTCTCCCGCGACCGCGACCACGCTTCTCACTTTGTACCAGGCGCTGGGCGCGGCAGCGGTGGTCGGGATGCTGATCGCCAGCGCGGTCGACTTCGCCCACATGACCGACACCAGGCGCCGCGCATTCGCCATCGCACGGCTCGCCGGCCTGGCAGCGATCGCGGCACTCATCGTCTTCCGCTTCATCCCCGAGACACAGGCCGACGCGATGTCGGCCCACGCCTACGCCGTACTGGGCCTCACCACGGTGACCGGAGCGATGGGCGCGGTACTCGGCGATGTGTTCCTCGCCCTCCGCGACCGTCGCTCGACGGCGAACGCGAGTGCGGCAGGACCGGTGCCGGAGAAGACTGACGCGACGCGGGTGCACCGGATGGAGCAGGTCGGCGGACCGGATCCGTCCCCTAGCGCCTGAGCAGCCTCTTCGCAACGCGCCTGAGCGCTTGGAGGAGCCGGCCGCGGGTCCGTCCCACAACGTGTCGCCACTGCGATACCACCGCAACGGACGAGCCGTCGATCCATATCCATCCACCGCGATCGGCGGTCAGCTCGAGGCGTTGGGGTGCGTTGACCGCGACCAGCGGCAGGTCTCCCGCTGAGCCCGGCTTGACCCGCATCGCATACCGGCCACGATCGAGCCCGCGCGCGTCCAAGGACAAGATCCGGGTCGGACCGTCGAAGCTGTCCTCCAGCGGCGGTAGCTCGACAGTCCTGCGCCGTCCCGCGAACCGCACGATCGGAGCGGGGCCTCCCGCGACTCCGGCAGGGAGCTGCGATACCGCGAACAGGGGACCCTGCGGCCCGTCGAGCAGGCGCACATCCGCCCCGACCCCGTCGAGCACGCGAAGCGAGAGGGCGCCTTTCGGTGTCGTATCCAGCACCGCGGACGTCGCCGAACCATCCTCGCCGAAGCAGTGCACGATGCGCGATCCGGAAGAAGGCGGAGTGCACTCGCTCACCCGGCGCTCGCGCCAGGTCTCTCCGGCCGAGACGCGCACGTACAGGTCATACATGCCTTCAGGCAGCCCGGCAAACAGCCGATCGGGCGGCAGCACGTCCTCGATGAGGACGAACGGCCGCACTTCCTCGAAGACGACCTTGTGGGCGAGAGGGACGATCGTCTCGCTCTTATCGGCGCGCGAACGTATCACGAGATCGACACTGTCGATGCGATCGGTCAGAACACCGAGCCGGCACTCCGCGCTGAGATGGACTCCCTGCGGATCGACGACGAACGGCTCCATCCGGCACTCGGCCTTCATCTGCCCGCCGATGTCGAACAACCGGTCGGGTATGCCTCTGTCGGTGTCCCGGAACCACGGCAACTCGACGAACAGGTGCTCGCCCTCCACAAGAACGCGTGGAGAGCCTGCCTGCGCGAGCACAGCGAGATACTCCGCGAACTCATCGGCCCTGCCCTCGGAGATGAGCCGCATCAGGACCCTGTCGCCGACCGGCAGCGCGCTCTCGATGCGCTCCGTGTAGTACGCGTCGACGATCTCGCGGAACCGCCTGAATGCCGCGACGCGCAGCCCCAGATCGAGCTCCGTCCGGTATCCCTCGAACGCCGAGTCACCGAGCTCCACCCGGAAATGTCGCTGCATCAGGCGATCGCGCTCAGGACCCGGAGGTACGTTGGCCGCCACGAGGTCGAACATCCGGTCCACGACCGGCATCCGGTCCGCAAGCGCGAGCACACTGGTGGTGATGTTCGAGAGATCGTCTCGGTACACCCAGTACACGTAGTCTCTGTCCGCGAGGATCGAGATCCCGGCGCCCTTCAGGTATGCCATGGCGACGAAGGGCTCGTCCTCGCCCCAGGGGGAGTCCTCGGCGAACTGCAGGCCGAGGGAGCGGACCATCTCGGCCCGGAACAGCTTCATCGGGTTGAGCGTCCAATATGCGGAACACGAGTGCACGTCCGTACGCGGGATCGTCCGCGCGAACATGGTGCGCTGCGTTCCGCGCCCCCCGACGCCCTTCATGCGAGCGAGCACCACGTCCGTCCCGTTGACGTCGGCGGTCCGCACCATCGTCTCCAGCGCGTCATCTGACAGGTAGTCGTCCTGGTCGAGGAAGAAGACGTAGCGGCCGCGCACGCTCTTCAGGGCGCGGTTCCGGGGGCCGGCCGGCCGGCCGAAGTTCGGCTGATGGATGATCTCGAACGAGGGGTGGGCCGCCGCCGTCTGGTCGAGCACGGCGGGCGTCTCATCGGTCGAGCCGTCATCGACGACCAACACCTGCATGTGCGCCAGACCGATCGTCTGGCGCACAAGCGACGCGAGCATCCGCTCGATGTACGGCATGCCGTTGTAAGCGGCGACGATCACGCTCACGTCCGGCTGCTGGTCCACCAAGATGACGACTCCTCGAGACGGTGTGGATACGGAAGGCTGTGCGCCTAGACGGTGCCTTCGTTCCACGACGCGAGGTACTTCTCCTGCTCGGCTGTGAGGGTGTCGAGCTCGACCCCCATCGTCGCGAGCTTCAGGCGTGCGATGTCGGCATCGATGTCCGCCGGCACCGGATAGACGCCGGGCTCCAGCGAAGCGTGGTTCTTCATCATGTACTCCGCCGCGAGCGCCTGGTTCGCGAACGACATGTCCATGACCGAAGCCGGATGGCCCTCGGCGCAGGACAGGTTCACGAGGCGGCCGTCGGCGAGCAGGAAGATCTTGCGGCCGTCGGCGAGCACGAACTCCTCGACCAGCGGGCGCACCTCGCGGGTGGACACGGCCTTCTCGCGCAGATGCGGGATGTTGATCTCGCAGTTGAAGTGTCCGGAGTTGGCGATGATCGCCCCGTTCTTCATGGCATCGAAAGCAGCCGAGTCGATGACGTTGACATCACCCGTGACGGTCAGCCAGATATCGGCGAAGGCCGCGGCTTTTGCGGCGGGCATCACGCGATAGCCGTCCATGACTGCCTCGAGGGCCTTGAGCGGATCGATCTCGCACACGATCACGTTGCCGCCCATGCCGCTGGCGCGCATCGCGATACCTCGACCGCACCACCCGTAGCCGGTGACGACCACGGTGCGGCCGGCGATCAGGCGGTTCGTAGCGCGGATCACACCGTCGAGCGTCGACTGCCCGGTGCCGTAGCGGTTGTCGAAGAGGTGCTTCGTGTTCGCGTCGTTGACCGACATGATCGGGAACTTGAGCGCGCCGTCGGCGGCCATCGCGCGAAGGCGGATGACGCCAGTCGTGGTCTCCTCGGTCCCGCCGATGACTCCGACGAGGGCCTCGGGACGCTCCGCGTGGATGCGGCCGACGACGTCCGCGCCGTCATCCATCGTGAACTGCGGCTTGTGATCGATGGCGGCGTCGATGTGCGAGTAGTAGGTGGCCGTGTCCTCGCCCTTGATGGCGTAGGTGCGGATGCCGTAGTGCAGCACGAGCGCAGCCGCAACGTCGTCCTGCGTGGAGAGCGGGTTGCTCGCGCAGAGCACGATGTCCGCGCCGCCGGCCTTCAGCGTCCGCATCAGGTTCGCGGTCTCGGTGGTGACGTGGAGGCAGGCGCTCACACGCAGCCCGTCGAGCGGCTTCTCGCGCTCGAACCGCTCGCGGATCTCGGCGAGAACGGGCATGTCGGCGTCGGCCCACTCGATGCGGGCCTTACCGGCGTCGGCCAGCGCGATGTCCTTCACGTGATGATCCATGGGATGCTCCTTCGACTTCGACGCGCGCGCGAACGCGCGGGGATTCACAACCGCGCGAGTATACCAGTGAGCAATCGGGCCATGGCGGGGGTCCCCGCCTCTACGGACGCGAGAACAGCCTCGTGAGAATCGGTCATCTCGCCTGCCACGTTCGCGATGAGTGAGAACCCTGCGATCTCCATGCCCGCATGCCTTGCAGCGATCACTTCGGGTACCGTCGACATGCCGACAGCGTCGGCTCCGATGGCACGCAGATAGCGGATCTCCGCAGCCGTCTCGTAGTTCGGCCCCGGAACGGCGGCGTACACGCCCTCCGCCAGGTCCATCCCCTGTTCTCCTGCCAGCTCGCGAGCGAGTCCGCACAGGCGCGGGCTGTAGGCGTCCGCCATCGGCGGGAAGCGGACACCGATCTCATCGAGGTTGGGACCGGTCAGCGGATTGACCCCGAGAAGGTTCACGTGATCGGTGATCATCATGGTCTGCCCGACCCGCAGTCCCGGAGCGATGCCACCCGCGGCGTTGGTGGCCACGAGCACGCGGCAACCGAGAGCGGCCGCGGCCCGGATCGGCAGCACGACGCGCTCGACGGGATGGCCTTCGTAGAGATGGAGCCGCCCGACCATCGCCATGACGGCGACCTTGCCGACCGTCCCGAACACGAATCGCCCGGCATGACCGATCACACCGGAGTCGGCGAAGCCCGGCAGAGCCCCGAACGGCGCCTGCGCGACGACCTCCATGTCCTCGATCACCGCGCCGAGCCCGCTGCCCAGCACGACGAGGACCTCGGGAAGCAACCCGCCGCTCAGCGACTCGAGTTCGTTGGCGGCATGACGGACCTGGGCGAGCCTTTCGTCGATCATGGGGCACCCCTCCGAACTCGATCGGGTCGTCGCCGATGCGACCACCCGGGCAGGACTTACCCGATGCGCGCGAGATCCGCCGCAAGCACCGCGAGAATCGCTATCCCGCGCCCGCCGCGGTCACCGTGCGATCGTGCGGACCCTCGTAATAGTCGACCGCTGCGGCTATCGGACCATCGAACACGAGACGGCCACGCTCCAACACCAACCCCCGATCGCAGATCGCCTCGGCGGCGCCGGAGGAGTGCGTCACGAAGATGACCGTCACGTGTTCCTTGTCCATGATCTCGCGAATCTTGTCGTTGCACTTCTGACGGAAGTTCTTGTCGCCGACGCTCAACGCCTCGTCGACCACGAGGATCTCGGGATTGATGCTCGCGCTGATGGCGAACCCGACGCGTGCCTTCATGCCGCTCGAATACGTACGCATCGGCTGGTCGATGTAGTCGCCGATATCGGCGAACTCAACTACGGCGCGCTCCAGGTCGGCGACCTCGTCCTTGTCGAGACCCCACAGCTGGCCGCGCAGGTGCACATTCTCGCGCCCGGTGAACTCCGGGTCGAAACCGGCGGTGAGCTCGAGCATCGCGCTGACCCGGCCGTCGACGGTGACCTGACCGGTCGTCGGGAAGACGACGCCCGTGATCATCTTGAGCATCGTGGACTTGCCCGCACCGTTGCTGCCGATGATGGCGACGGACTCGCCCCGCTTGACCGTGAAGCTCAAGTGGCTGTTCGCGTAGACCTCTTTGAAGGCGATCCTGTTCGAGAAGATGCCGAGGAAGCGATGCTTGTCGCTGCGATAGAGCCGATAGCGCTTCGAGACGTTCTTGAACTCGATCGCGATGTCGTCGGATCTCATCATGGCCTCCTCACAACACGTCGGCGATGTCGCGCCGCAGCCGGTGGAAGGTATAGAGAGCCAACCCAGCCATTCCCGCAAGCATCACCGCGAACGCAAAGAGGGCGAAGGTGTCCTGGAAGAACCAGCGCTTGTAGATGAATACGTTCCGGTACCCGGTGGCGATGAACGTGACCGGATTGAACAGCAGGAGCTTGGCGAGCAACGGATTGTTGATGCTGTTCACATCCCACATGATCCCCGAGACCCAGAAGACCGCCGTGACGAACGAGTTCACCACGTTCGCGAAGTCCTTGCTCATCGCCGAGAGCAGCGATGCGAACATCGACCACAGCGTGAAGAACATGAACATGAGGACGATGTAGACGGGCAGCTGGAGGAAGTAGATGTCGACGGGGTAGCCGAACAGGATGAACAGCACGACCACGATCATCAACAGCGCCGTGTGGACATAGAGTTTCGACAGGCTCACGAACGTCGAGATCGTCGAGACGGGGAACCGGATCTTGGTGACGAGGTAGTCGTAGCGCTTGAGGGTCGTGGACCCTTGAGTGAGCATCTCCTGCATGTAGAACCAGGGAACGATGCCCGCGACGAGCCAGAGGAAGAACGGGAAGCCGTTCACCGCCCCAGCGGCTCGAAGGCCAACGGAGAAGGCGAACCAGTAGACGAAGATCGTCACCGACGGCTTGATGACGGCCCACAGCCACCCGAGCGCGGAGCCTCGGTAGGTCTTGACCATGTCGACGGCGGCCAGCTGCAGGATCTGCGTCCTGTAGTCTGCGTGCTCCTTGACGACATCGAGCGCCGTGGCGCCATAGCGCTTGACGCGGTCTGCAAGGAGCTCGAGCGGCGCCTGCCTATCCTGCGCCACCGAGGTCCTCCTTGATCTCCGTCGTCGAGACACCGTCAGTACGAGGAAGGAACACGAGCTCGCAGTGCTCCTTCAGATAGTTGAAACGGTCGCTGTCCGCCCAGTCGTCGCCCATCACCACAACGTCGATGTTGTAGCGCCGCACGTCATCGAGCTTCTGCTCCCACGACTCCTCAGGGATGACGAGATCGACGTAGCGTATCGACTCGACGATCTCCTTGCGCAGCGCGTAGTCGTGATAGGACCGCTTGCCCTTCCCGGCATTGAACTCGTCGGTGGACACCGCGACGACCAGATAGTCGCCCAGCGCCTTGGCACGCTGAAGCAACCTGATATGCCCATGGTGCAAGAGATCGAATGTGCCGTAGGTCAGCACGCGTTTCACGTAGGTATCCTCCTGTGCGCACCGCTCGAATCGTGTCTACCGGTCCCGGACACCCCGTCGGACAGGTTGCCGAGCATACAGATGCGTGTCGCTAGATTGTGCGCGGTCCGGTCCGGTTCGGACAGTCGGTTCGAGAACCCGACAACCAGCCGTCATCTTCGCACAACCGGCGATGTCCGCGCCGTTCCTAGAGCGAAGACCCCAGGATGCGCTCGATCACCCGTTCACTCGCGTGCCCGTCGTCCAGATACGTGAAGCGTTCGTTGAACCGAGTGTATCGCTCGGCGAGTTCCTGCGAGGG
>Ga0209430_1001841_pt1 | contig 14817 bp, 14 predicted proteins | sample BarGraIncub1133A_FD_184504 | JGI IMG/M metagenome (GOLD analysis project Ga0209430, IMG submission 184504) | Arctic peat soil microbial communities from Barrow, Alaska - Barrow Graham LP Incubations 11-33A (SPAdes) (version 2) | ecosystem: Environmental > Terrestrial > Soil > Wetlands > Peat... | reverse complement strand
TCCTCATCTCCTCCCGGGAAGCACATTCCATTTTTTCGTTCCAGATCATGTTTCAAATAGTTAATGGTACAAACAAAAATTTTTTACCTGGAAGTAGCAAGACAGACGGAGGAAGAGTTTTAGAGCAATTACTTTGCTGTAAGCCAATATTCTGTGATGCTGTCGGTTGTTTCCTGATTCCAATAAGGAGCAGTAACTGGTTGACCCTTCTGATTCTTCATGCTCATTTCATACACGGCAATCACCGGATTAAAAACCAGATTGGTCACTCCGATATTATAAAGCTGAACAGCTGTTTCCCCCTCTGTCTTGGGCACCTCTTCAACAACTACTTCAAACTTGTTAAACAAAAGCAGATTTTTCAGAAAATCCAGTCTGTTCTTTTCAATACCTTTTTCTACAACCGTACAGCGTTGTCCGTTGATCTCCTCGACGATATGTTTTGCTTTGAGTACCATGTTCTTTAAATCAATTTGTTTGTAATTCTTACCAGGAAAATCAGATTCCGAAAGTCAGTCCGTTGATGAACTCATAAACCTGACTCCAAAAGCCTAAAATAAAGATACCCAATGCACAGAGTACCAATCCGATTTTGGTATAACCATCACTCTGGAAAGTGGCTATCGGTGTGTCATTCTTGTTGATAAACATCGCCTTAACCACCAGAAGATAGTAATACAGGGATATCGTCGCGTTCAAGACGGCAATAAATACCAACCAGTAGTAACCACCCGATGCAGCTGACATAAAGAGGTACATTTTGCCGAAGAAGCCGGCAACCGGAGGAATACCAGCCAAAGAAAACATCGAAAGCATCATCAGGAGACTCAGTTTTGGATTGGTCATGTACAATCCGTTGTAGTCGTCCATCGACTCCTTGCCAGTCCTGGCAGAGATTGCGGCTACTACACCGAAGGCTCCCAGATTGGAGAAGATATAAACCAAAACGAAATAGACGACGGAACTCATTCCCATCTGATTGGTTCCCAGGATACCAAGGAGGATAAATCCGGCCTGCGCAATGGAGGAGAAAGCAAGGAATCGTTTCATGTTCTTCTGCCTCATGGCAAACAGGTTACCGACGGTCATGGTAAGAACAGAAACCAGGTAAATCATTGATTTATATACCGGAGCGAGCGCCTTGAATACCGTGAACATCACGATGATCAGGATAAAAGCGGCTGCACCCTTCGAAATAACAGAGAGATAAGAGGTTACGTTGATTGGAGCTCCTTCGTATACGTCGGCTGTCCATAAGTGGAAAGGTACGAGTGAAATTTTGAAGGCCATCCCGGTAAAGAAGAAGATAAAAGCCAGCACCTGCAAAGGCACATTGGCGAACGAGGCACTGATGGCGTCGAAATAGATCGAGCCACAGGAACCGTAAATCATGGAGATGCCATAAAGCAATATCCCTGATGAAAGGGCAGAAGAAAGCAACAGCTTGATACCGGCCTCAGACGATTTGGTATTGAAGTGAGTGAAAGCAGCCAGCGCAGCAATAGGAATGGTGGCAAGTTCGAGGCCAAGATACAGCATCAGAAAATCTCCGGATGAGATCATAAAATTCATACCGATCAGCGTCGTAATCAGCAAGAAAAAATATTCACTGATTTTTGTTGCATTGGCAGGTCCTTTTAACCAGGCGACAGATTGGAAAAGAATGATCAGCACCCCGATGTTCAGGATGTTTTTCATCAGTTGGACCAGTCCGTTGGTATGGTACATTCCGCCAAAAAGCGTCTGATCTGGCTGAGGGATAAATCCAATGACGGTAATGACTAGTAGGAAGCCAATCGCAATGGGGATAATCCTGTTTTTCTGCGTGTGGTTCAAATTCAGATCGATGATGAGCAGTATCATGGCCATAAAGGTCAGGAGGAGCTCATTTCTCATTGTCAGAATATCGCTTAAACTCATATCTTAAGTTTTTATTTTTCTAATTTGTTGTTCTTACATGCCTGGAATATGGCCAGAAGCCAGTTTCGTCACCAAGGATGTCAAGCTGAATTTGATCATATCCGACAACCAGAGTGGAGCCATCCCGATAAACGTAATTCCCACGACGAGTGTAATAGTGGAAAGCCTTTCGTACCAGTTGGCATCTTCCAGGTGATTGAAATGTTTGTCTGTGATCGGACCCATCAGCAGTGTACCCACTACCCGCAGAATGTAAACCGCGGTTATTACTATCGACGAGACTGCAAGGATAGTGGCAACCCTATGGAAAGTATCCACATGCTCATAAGCTCCGAAGAAAATCGTCATTTCAGCAACGAATCCGCTGAAACCGGGCAATCCGAGAGAAGCCAGACCAGCGATGACATAGACGACACCCAGGAAAGGGATCACCTTCATCAAGCCACCCATTTCATTGATCATACGGGTGTGAGTCCTGCCGTAAATCATCCCGATCAGGGCGAAGAAGAGGGCTGTCATCAAACCGTGAGAAATCATCTGGATCACCGCGCCGGTAAAGGCGGTGGTGTTCATCATCAGAACGGCAAAGAGTACCAGACCGCAGTGGCTTACTGAAGAATATGCATTGATGTATTTCAAATCTTTTTGGAAGATGGCACCGAAAGCGCCATAGACAACGCTAATGGTAGTCAGGATGATAAAGATCCAGGCTTGTTCATGAGCGGCTTCCGGCATCAGGTACATGGCAACACGGAAGGCGCCATAGCCTCCTAGTTTCATCAAAACTCCTGCATGAAGCATGGATACAGCAGTTGGCGCCGAGGCGTGACCGTCGGGCGACCAGGTATGGAAGGGGAAAAGAGCTCCCAGGATACCAAAACCGATGAAGGTAAAGGGGAAGAGAAAGCGTTGCATCTCAATCGGAATCTGATGTTTGGCAATTTCAACAACATTAAAAGTCAGTTGACTGCCTGCAGGAGCTGAATTAAAATAGATACCCAGGATACCGACCATCAGCAAGGCGGATCCGCCCATCAGCATCAGCGTCAGTTTCATGGCTGAATATTCTTTCGGACCGGATCCCCAGATTCCAATCAGCAGATACATCGGAATCACTGCAATCTCATAAAAGAGAAACATGGTAAAGAGGTCGAGGGATATAAAGAATCCAAATACCCCGGTGGCAAGGATAATCAGCGAGATAAAAAATTCCCGCGATAGAAATTCCATCTGCCAGGAGGCGAAAATCCCTGCGAAAACGACTACTCCGGTCAGGGCTATCATGGCGACAGAGATACCATCCACCCCAATCGCATAATGTATATTCAGGGAAGGGACCCAAAGTGCATCGAATTTAAAGAGCATTGGTTCCATGTTTCCAGCATTACGCTCGGCGAAATACATATAAACGAGTACAGCCGAAAGAATCAACTGAATGGTCATCCCAATGGCGCTCATCACCCGGGCTTGTTTCAGATCTTTTGTGAATAGGATACCTGTCACGGTGAGGACCGGCACCACTATTAAAAGGGTTAAAATGTTCATCTTATATCAGTTTCTTAAAGTACGTAAACAAAAATCAACACCAGCGCTACAACGCCACTGACAAATACAAACGCGTATTGCTGAACTCTTCCGGTCTGGAAGCCTTTGATCGAGTAAGATACAAACACAATAATATTCGCTATTCCGTTCATCGTTCCGTCCACAATATGACGGTCGAACCAAGCCACAGGACGGGAGATGTAATTGAATATGATTTTTTTGGTAACGAAAAGATAGAGTTCGTCGACATAAAATTTATGGAAAGCCCATTTGTAAAAGAAGCTAAATGAGCTGGAAACCTTACCAGGAAGGGCGTTCTCCGTTTTATACATCACCCTGGCAACAGCAATTCCAAGCACTCCAACCAGCACGGATGGAATGGCAATCATCCAGTCGATGTGGGATTCGAAACCCATACCGTCGGAAGTCACCAGGTTGTGGAAGGGAAGAAAACCTGAGAATACCGATCCAAAGGCTAGAATCATCAGCGGGATGGTCATCACAAGCGGTGATTCATGCGGCGTATGGTGGTAATGACGATCGTTGCCCCAGAAAATATTGTAATAGAGGCGGAACATGTAGAAGGCGGTCAAACCGGCTACAAAATATTCAATTCCGAAGAGAATTTTGTTGTGATGGAAGGCGGCCACCAAAATCTCGTCCTTGCTGAAAAATCCTGAGAAAGGCGGAATACCGGCTATCGTCAGACAGGCAATCAGGAAGGTAATATGTGTGATAGGGAGATACTTGCGGAGTCCTCCCATCTCATTCATGTCGTTGGTGTGAACGGCATGAATTACAGCACCTGCACCGAGGAACAACAATGCCTTGAACATCGCGTGGGTAAACAGGTGGAAGTTACCAGCCATAAAGCCAAGTCCGTCTTCGCCTCCGTACCCGGAAACACCCAAAGCGAGCATCATGTAACCGATTTGGGACATGGTAGAGAAGGCCAAAACCCTCTTAATATCTGTTTGGGTAGTCGCGATTACCGCTGCAAAAAGCGATGTAAAACCTCCTACCCAGGCAACCACTTCCAGCGCCACCGGACCACCTTGTGCATAAACAGGGAATAGTCGGGCAACCAAATAAACACCCGCGACCACCATAGTAGCAGCGTGGATCAAAGCAGACACCGGTGTCGGACCCTCCATCGCATCCGGTAACCAGATGTGCAGCGGGAACATGGCCGATTTACCCGCACCTCCGACAAAGATAAGGATCAGCGCCCAGGTGATGACTGAAAGTCCCATGAAGGCTGCTCCGCCTTTGGAGGCGATGGCGAGACCATGCGGATCGGTAAGAGTTTGAAAATCAAATGTTCCGGTGTTAAAAGAGAGTATCAGGATACCAATCAGGAAGCCGAGGTCGGCAAACCTGGTGACGATAAATGCTTTCTTGGCAGCGGAGAATGCGCTTGGTTTTTCGTAATAATATCCGATCAGGAGGAAGGAGGAAACTCCTACCAGCTCCCAAAAAATGTACATCTGAAATAGGTTGGTAGCCAGGACCAGTCCTAACATGGAGAAACTAAACAAGGAGAGGAATGAATAAAAACGGGCGAAACCGCGTTCACCTTCCATGTAACCCAGACTGTAAATATGAACCATAAATGATACCGTGGTTATCACGACCAGCATCATCACGGAGATCGGATCGATCAGGATACCCAGGTTGATCGTAAGCTTATCAGTAAGATGCAGCCAGGTAATTTCGAAGGCCTTGGAGGAGGTAAAGGCTGTGCCGGCAACATGGTCCGTGATAAAATATTTAAAGGCTGTGTAGTAGGATAAGAATGTTCCGATTCCCAGTCCTGCCGTTCCGATCAGGCCACCCAGTTTCCCTTTCAATTTATCTTCAAACAATCCGACGAAGACGAATACGAAGAAGGGAATCAGCGGAATCAACAAAGTATAAGTGTAACTACTCATAGTCGATATTTCTAAACAGTTAGGATTTAAAATTTCATTTGGTCAAGATTATCAACATCGATAGACTTAAAGTTCCGATAGATATTGATGATAATAGCGATGGCCACTGCTGCCTCCGAGGCTGCAACTGCAATCACAATCAGGCTGAAGAAATGACCATGTAGCTGATTCGGATAGAGAAAACGGTTGAAAACCACGAAATTAATATTGACCGAATTGAGTATCAGCTCAATAGACATCAGCATGGTAATCAGGTTTCTTCTTGTCAGGAAACCGTAGATGCCGATAAAGAACATCAGGGTACTGATTACAAGAAACGAATTGAGTGGGATATTATCTATCATGACTTTGGTGAATTAGCAGGATTTTGAGTTTTTTCCTTCTTGGCCAGCACGATCGCTCCGACCATGGCAGCTAATAAAAGAACGGAGATCACTTCGAAGGGAAGTGCAAAACCGTCCCTGCCTGTAGAAACCAGGGCACGCCCTACGTTGGTGACATTGGAGTCAATTGCAGTAGCAGCTGAGGGTACGAAGGCAAATTTGAAGATGGTCATAATGGTCAGTACCGCACCTGCGGCAACCGCCAGCGCAGAGAAGATTTGTTGTCTGATGGGCGCGACCACGGCTTTCTCGCTGACGTGACTGGTTAGGAGGATGGAGAAAATAATCAGTACGATAATGCCTCCGGCATAGACAGTCAGCTGTACGGCAGCAAGGAAGTTGTATTTCAGCATGAAATAGAGTCCGGCAGTTGAAACCAGCACAAAAAGCAGGTAGACCGCCGACCTTAAGATTCTGCGACTGGTGACGGTCATGACCGAAAAGGTCAGAATTGAACCGGCAAACAGGTAGAACATGATATCATTGAGCGTCATAACTAATATTTTTATTCAGTTTATTACTCTTTAACCCCTTGTGCAATGATAGAACCTGGCTTGTTTAACACTTTCGTCAGTAAGGAACGATCCCATACTGCGTGTTCAAATTCCTGTCCCATGATGATAGCTCCTTCCGGACAAGCTTTTATGCAAAGATTACAAAGCGTACACATGCCGAGATGATAGATGTGCTTGTCGATGGCACGTTTCTTCTTGCCCTCTTCGTTTACCTCCATCTTGCTGATGATTTCAATCGATCCGTTTGGACAATTGAGTTCACAGATTCCGCATCCGGTGCACAGGTGCTCGTTGTTCCCGTTGTGCGGCATGATTACCTCACCGCGAAAACGATCGAACATCACCAGGGTGTCGCGGTTTTCAGGATACTGTTGCGTTACGTGATTCCAGGGAGTAAAAAAATACTTGGCGGTAACTCTCATTCCGACCAGAAGCGTCCATACTCCTTTGAAAACTGTGCTGATATATTGAAATAGCGCATTCATTTGTATGTAATTTGGTTTTTAAAGGCCAAATGGAATACCCACATATTCATTTTCGGTTGGTTTGTAAATTGACTCATGGGTATTTCATATTGCGATGGTTTTACAGATGGAATTTGGTTAATACGATCAGGCTCATCAGCAGGATATTAACCAGATTGATTGGCAATAGGTACTTCCACTCCAAGGTAAGGATCTGGTCGACCCTTAAACGGGGGAAAGTCCATTTAAACCACATGATCAGGAAGATGACACCGCCTACTTTCATGAAGAACCATACCAATGGCGGAATAAAGTCCATTATGTGATTAAACGATTCGAAGGAGCCAAAATGCAGCGGCATCCAGCCGCCGAGAAAGACCGTTGTGGCCATGGCTGCAACAATAAACATGTTGATGTATTCGGCCAGGAAGAAAAAGGCGAATTTGATGCCGGAGTATTCCGTATGGAAACCTCCTGTCAGCTCCGACTCTGCCTCAGCAAGGTCGAATGGTCCGCGGTTGGTTTCAGCTGTTCCGGCTATCAGGAAGATCACAAAAGCGATCAGAGCGGGAATATGTCCCTTGAACAGAAACCAGCCGTCGCGCTGACCTTCAACGATGACGGAGAGCTGCATGGATCCGGCAAAGATGATCATGGTAACCAGTGAAAGGGAGACAGAAAGCTCATAGCTGAGGATCTGCGCGCCACTTCGCATAGCGCCAATTAACGAATATTTGTTGTTACTGGACCATCCAGCAATCAGGATACCGATCACACCGATAGAGGAAACGGCTGTAACATAAAATACACCGATATCAAAATCAAGTGCTTGCAACCCTTTGGCAAACGGAAGGACCGCAATGGCCATAAACGTGGCGATCATGGTAATGAAAGGAGCCAGATTATAAAGGAACTTGTCGGCACTCTTTGGCATGATCAACTCTTTCATCAGCAATTTGATGAAGTCGGCGATGGTTTGCAAAAGACCCCAGGGGCCCACACGCATAGGTCCCATACGTTGCTGGAAGGCTGCGCAGACTTTCCTTTCGGCGTAGACCAGGAACAATCCGAAGAGCGCGATAAAAAGCAAATAACAGACCCCGATGACTGTCCATTCAACAATGGTTGTGGCCGTTGGAGACATCCGTTCCAAAAACCACAGGTGCATGTTGTGGGTCATTTCTGTAAAGTCGTAAATATTGAATCCCATTAGAATTATGATTTTCGATAGTTCAATCGTGTTATTACTAATTACCTGTCAATGTCCGGGATAACCAGGTCGAGCGTCGACATGATCGCGACCAGGTCGGCAATCTTATGACCTGCAGCCATCTTGTTCAGCGCGAAAAGATTAGAGAATCCCGGCGAGCGGAACTTCACGCGGTAGGGGTTTTTCTTGCCGTCGCTGACGACATAAACGCCGAACTCGCCTCTCGCTGTTTCGACCCGCTGGTAAAATTCACCCTCAGGCAGTTTGACCACAGCCTTCATTTTTACTGCATAATCACCTTCCGGGATATTGTCAATCAACTGCTCTATGATGTGGAGAGATTCACGCATCTCCTCCATTCTCAGACGGTAGCGGGTAAAAGTATCGCCTTTGGTATCCAGTTTTTCTTCGAACTGCACCAGCGGATAGGCGCTGTATGGATTGTATTTTCTGACGTCGCAGGAGAAGCCGGAACCACGTCCAGACGGACCGGTGACACCCCAGGCAATTGCATCTTCCAGTGAGAGATAGCCGATCTCGTCGGTTCTTTGTCTGAAAATAACATTGCCAGTAAGCAAACGGTCGTATTCGGGAAGTTTTGTCCTGAACTCCTTGATAAAATCTTTGACCCTCTTTTGGAAATTTGGATGGATATCGAACATCAGTCCGCCGGGAAGATTGTAATTGACAGTCATCCTGGCGCCGCAGGTCTCCTCGAAAATATCCAGGATATGCTCGCGGTCGCGGAGGCCGTAAAAGAAGGTAGTCAAGGCACCCAGGTCCATCCCCATGACACACCACCAAAGTTGGTGGGAAGCCAGACGGGACAGCTCATCCATAATGGTACGAATGTATTTGACACGTTCGGGAACCTCTACCTGAAGGGCATTTTCGACCAAAAGACAGACGGCTTCATTGTTCATGTGAGCCGAAAGGTAGTCCATGCGGTCGGTCAGGTGAATAAGCTGAGGGTAAGTGAGTGCCTCGCACATTTTTTCGATGCCGCTGTGGATATATCCGACATGCGGTTGGATGTTATGTACTACTTCGCCTTCCAGACGGACAAGTAACCGTAGCACCCCGTGAGTGGAAGGGTGCTGAGGTCCCATGTTCACCAAATATTCATCGGTATGGATCTTATCCGAGCTAATGATAATTTCTTTAGTTTCAGACATAAGGCTATCGTTCTACTATTCTTACTTCGTCTTTGTAATCTTTTCTCAACGGGAAACCCCACGTGTCATCGAGGAAAAGCCTGCGCAGATCGGTGTGGTTGTTGAATTTAACTCCCAACAAATCATAGACCTCTCTTTCGTGGTATTTGGCTGTCTGCCAAACATCACTGACGGTATCTACCTTAGGATCAAGACGATCTGCGGTATTGGTCTTCAGAACCAGAACGTGTCTGTGTTGGATCGATTCGAGGTGGTAGACGATCTGCATCTTTTCAGGATAGTCCACACCGGTCAGACAGATAAGGTAGTCAAAAGATAGCGTCGGTAAAGCTTTGAGCTTAGCCGAAGTTTCATGTAAATCCTCTGCCTGAACCACCATTTCAACATACTGTTTGCCAAGAGTGATCTCAGCTTTTGGAAACTCGCCAGTCAGGCAAGCTTGAAGTTCTTCATTTGTCATTTCACTTAAAAATCAGTTGGTTAAGTGATTTATTGATAGATTGATTGATTTTTCCATTTCTGAGGCTTAGCATCAGGGTTGTGGGGTGTTTTTGTTTTGCTTTCTGGAGAAATAGCGCTGCCGCTTGATTTTCTTGTGCAGCTGCAACATTCCATAGAGCAGGGCTTCCGGCCGGGGAGGGCATCCTGGTATGTAAACATCGACAGGAATTACGTGATCTGCGCCCTTAACAACAGCGTAAGAATTGTAGAAGAAAGGTCCGCCTGAAACAGCGCAGCCACCCATGGCGACCACATATTTCGGATCGGCCATCTGGTCGTAGAGACGCTTGAGGACCGGGGCCATTTTATAATTGATGGTTCCGGAAATAATAATCAGATCTGCCTGACGGGGCGTGGCACGGGCAACTTCCATTCCGAATCTCGACATGTCGTGTCTGGAAGCGCCGACCGCCATGAATTCGATGGCGCAGCAGCGTGTTCCAAAAGTCAGTGGCCAGAGAGAATTTGCGCGGGACCAGTTAAGCAGATCGTCTAATTTAGCAAGTACGATACTTCCTCCTTCGTATTCGGCAAGGATCGGGTAATCATTTGCCTCAAACTCTTTTTTACTTTTTACTCCCATTTCAATGCATGTTTTTTCCATCCGTAAAACAATCCCAAACCTAATATGGCGAAGAAGATTACGATCTCAACAAAGCCTGTCATGCCAACTTCTCTCATCACAGTTGCCCAGGGAAAGACAAATACCGTTTCCACGTCAAAAATGAGGAAAAGGATGGCAAAAAGATAGTAACCGACGGTATACTGATTCCAGGTTTCGCCGATGGTCTCCATACCGCACTCGTAGGGTTCAAATTTTGCCGTATTGAAAGAGGTCGGCGGAACATAACTGGAAAAGAGAATGGCCAGTCCGACGAGCGAAATGGCCGTGATGAAGAAAAGTATCAGTGCACTACTTTCCATATAGAATTGTATTAGGTATTAATAAGAATTGTTCCAAATAACAGGTTATAAGGAATTTCATAAATCAGCGACAAAAATAGAAGTTTTTCCTTAACCGAGTCGTCCATGTTAAAATTTATTTAAAAAGATATGTAAATTATTATCCGCACAGCGTGTAAAGATCACGTTGTGAATTGATACACATCACTGATAGTTCTTCAGCGTGTTCGATCACAAAAGAATCATTGATTCCGAGGAGACGGTCGATCAGAGAGGAACGATGGGTAAAGGAGATAATCAAAAGTCCATTTTGAAAACTTAAAGCATGTTCCAGGGCTTTTTTTTGGATCTTCCAGGAAGAGGTATGACATTCGATAATTTCGTACGGGAATCGAAAATTTTTAAACAGGCGTTCGATTGAAAAAAGATTACGCAAAACGCTCCTTTTATCCTCGTCAAAGGTCTCTAACGCCTGGATCAGAGATACTTTAGCGCCATTGTGCCGTGCGAAGTAACTACTCCAAAGCGCCAAATCTTTGCTCTTCTTCATGTACCCTACCGGGACTGCAATCTTTTGATAGCTTTCTTTGGGATGTTGCTTCGCTGAAACAAATAAAAATGGGAAGCCGGAATGGGAAAGCTTTGGCAGGAGCTCTTTGCTTTTTGTTTTAGGTGCCACCAGTAACAACGCGTCAAACTCTTCAGCCAGTTCAGTCAGAATCGTGTCAAGTGGGTGAATGGTCACAAAGGTGTGAATGCGCGCTGAACCGAAAGTCTGCAATAGAGGGCCTGTCAATCCAATCATGCGGGATTCAGCCTCTTCAATATTTATGCCTTCCGCGGATGCATGGTAAATCAGACAAATTTCCTTGTCAAGGATCAGCGCAACCTGCACCCCATGCAGAATGGCCACCTCCGTTTCGGGAGAGAAATCGATCCAGATGAAGACTTTTTGTTCGCCGTTTGTGAGCGTCATAAAAAGATGACTAAGGGTTATTTACCAAATCTATAAACAAATCAGTAATTTTTAATTTTAATACAAATATATTTTTCTTTTATATTTGCATATTGGTTATGAAATATTTCGCTTTCATATTATCCTTTTACATTGTGGTGCTCACCGCAATTCCATGCATCGACAAGCCGGAGGATAATACCATTCAAAAAAATGAAATTTCCCCAAAACCAACCGATAGCCAACAGCAGGATATTGATCACTGTTCTCCATTCTGTACTTGTAGCTGTTGCTCCTCCCCAAAAATTCAACAAGACACGGAGATTGTATTCAATAGTTTTCCGATATTACTGGAATGCTTTTCTGAATCAGCATCCAATAAATTTGTCTCTTCTCTTATCGCCGCCATCTGGCAACCTCCCCAATTAAATTAGTACCAGGATTATTTGTCTTATCCATCTTCCAGGTTGGAAAGGTGGTTAAACTTTGGTATTAATTTATTTGTTTACAATATGATAGAGCATATTATCCATTTTTCGATAAAGAATAAATTCATTATTGGTTTATTCGTTTTGGCCTTGACCGGTTGGGGTACCTACTCCCTGATCCGTCTTCCCATCGATGCCATTCCTGATATTACCAACAACCAGGTACAGATTATTGCGCTGGCACCTTCGTTGGCGGTGCAGGAAGTGGAGGGCTTCATCACCGCTCCAATCGAGGTTGCGGTGGCCAATATTCCCGATATCATTGAACTTCGTTCCATCTCACGTCTGGGCTTGAGTGTCATCACGGTAGTTTTTAAAGACGATGTGGATCTTTATTGGGCCCGGCAACAGCTTAGCGAGCGGCTGAAGGAGGCAGAGGATGCTATCCCGGCAGGATTGGCGAAGATTGAGCTGGCGCCTATTTCATCGGGTCTTGGCGAAATATTCCAGTACAGATTGGCGGTCGACAAGGGTCTGGAGAAAAAATACAATCCGATGGAGCTGCGCACGATCCAGGATTGGGTGGTCCGGCGTGAGATGTTAGGCACACCGGGAGTCGCCGATATCAACAGCTATGGCGGTTTCGTAAAACAATATGAAATTGCTGTGAATCCGGAGCGTCTGAGAGGAATGAACCTCTCGCTTACCAATATTTTTGATGCGCTGGAGAAGAACAACGAGAATACAGGGAGCGCCTATATCGATAAGAAACCCAATGCTTATTTTATTCGCGGCATCGGATTGGTCAAAACGTTGGCCGACATTGAAAAAATTGTTGTCAAGTCGAATAGTTCCGGTATCCCGATATTAATCAGGGATATAGCCACTGTGAAATATGGCAGTGCGACCCGGTACGGGGCCTTCGTGGTAGATACCACCGAAGCCGTTGGTGGTGTAGTCATGATGCTGAAGGGAGCCAATGCCCATGAGGTCAATGACAATGTCAGCGAACGCATTGCCACCATCCAGAAGTCGATGCCAAAGGGTGTCAGGATTGAACCTTTCCTGAACCGTTCCGATCTGGTTGGCCGGGCGATTGGCACTGTTTCCAGGAACCTGCTGGAAGGCGCCCTGATCGTTGTTTTCATTCTCGTTTTGTTGCTTGGCAACATGCGGGCCGGACTCATCGTTGCCTCGGTAATTCCGCTTTCCATGCTCTTCGCCATCTCCCTGATGAATATTTTTGGTGTATCGGGTAACCTGATGAGTCTCGGCGCTATCGATTTCGGATTGATTGTCGATGGCGCCGTGATTATCGTTGAAGGTGTGGTACACAGGATTTTCCTCAGCAAGCATCACCACCAGGGGGTTGCGCGGTTAACGCAGGACCAGATGGACGAAAATGTATTCGAATCGGCCAGACGAATGATGAGCTCCGCCACCTTCGGACAAATTATCATCCTGATTGTATATCTGCCCATCATTGCACTGGTTGGTATTGAAGGCAAGATGTTCCGTCCGATGGCCCAGGTAGTGGCTTTTGCCTTGCTGGGTGCTGCCATTCTCTCCCTGACTTATGTTCCGATGGCATCCGCCTTGTTTCTGAGCAAGAAAACCGCACATCGTCGCAATATCTCCGACAAGCTGATGGACAGGCTTCACAAGATATTTTATCCGGTGATAACTTATTCCCTGAAGCACAAGCTATTGGTGTCTATCTCTGCTGTGCTGCTGTTTATTTCAAGTTTGTTCCTGTTTAATTCACTGGGCGGTGAGTTTATTCCTCAACTGGAGGAGGGCGATCTTGCTGCCGGGGTGATTACGCTGCAAGGTGGCTCCCTTTCCAACACCATCGAAATGGTGGAAAAAGCCAACAAAATTTTGTTAGCGGAATTCCCTGAAATCATTCATACCGTCTGCAAAATTGGCTCCGGTGAGATACCTACCGACCCGACACCCATGGAAACGGGCGATTATATCATTACCCTCAAAGACAAGAGTCAGTGGACTTCCGCCTCCACGCGCGAGGAACTTGTGGCTAAAATGGAGGAGGCGCTGATTCCGCTTGCCGGGGTAAAATTTGAATTTCAGCAACCTATTCAGATGAGGTTCAATGAGTTGCTGTCTGGCTCCAAACAGGATATCGCCGTGAAGATATTTGGAGACGACCTTTCCGTTTTGGCCACAAAGGCTACGGATGTTGAAAATATCATTAAAAAAGTTGCAGGGGTCGAAGATATTAACGTCGAAAAAGTCACCGGACTGGCCCAGGTACAAGTCGATTATAACCGCGACAGACTTGCCCAGTATGGTCTCTCGGTAGGTGATGCCAACCGGATCCTTCGCGCCGCTTTTGCAGGTAGTCAGGCAGGCGTCGTGTATGATGAGGAAAAGCGCTTTGGCTTGATTGTCAGGCTGGATCAGGATTTTCGACAGAGTCTGGAGGATGTTAAGAGCCTGTCGGTCACCTTGCCTAACGGCGGACAGATCCCCTTTGAGCAGGTGGCGGATATTTCGATAAGGTCTGGTCCGGCACAGGTTTCCAGAGAAAATACCAAACGGCGCATTACCATTGGGTTCAACGTCCGCGGACGCGATATTCAAAGTGTAATAGAGGATGTAACTGCCAAAATTGACAAACAGGTTCAGCTGCCGACGGGTTATTTTGTGAATTACGGTGGTCAGTTTCGTAACCTGGAAGCCGCCAGGGCAAGGTTATCCATCGCAGTACCGATTGCCTTGCTGCTGATTTTTGTGCTGCTGTTTTTTACTTTCAATTCGGTCAAACAAACATTCCTGATTTTCACCGCAGTACCATTGTCTGCCATTGGCGGAGTCTTTGCGCTCTGGCTGAGGGATATGAATTTCTCGATTTCGGCAGGAGTTG
>Ga0209430_1001840_pt1 | contig 14818 bp, 15 predicted proteins | sample BarGraIncub1133A_FD_184504 | JGI IMG/M metagenome (GOLD analysis project Ga0209430, IMG submission 184504) | Arctic peat soil microbial communities from Barrow, Alaska - Barrow Graham LP Incubations 11-33A (SPAdes) (version 2) | ecosystem: Environmental > Terrestrial > Soil > Wetlands > Peat... | reverse complement strand
TAGCTGGTGTTAGCGGCTGTTGTTTTTATTCTTATTCAATTCTACATCAGCCAGTTATCAGCACTGGCCCCCCTCGGCGAAGCCGTTTCTTTATCTCTTTCTCGATTGATGTTGAAAATCAGCAATTGGCAACCGCCGAAGGTCTTACTTCTAGCACTGCACACTTTTTCGTATTACAAGAATCTGCCAACTCAGCTATAAATCCCATTGAAAATAATTGTACAGAAATCGACCGTTGCTGAAGGTCTTTCTTATTGTAATCTCATCGGATATTGATTATTCTCCGTCTTTGTAAAGATACGAATGATGGTGAAAGGCACTTGGCCTTTAAATAATTCAATTTCAGAAGAAGGAAGAACTTCTACTTTCATAATGAAGTTCTTATCAATTTTATAAGAAACCACATCTTTGGCAATGAAAAACTTGTTTATCATGAACAAACATGGGCCTTTTACATTTGGGCAAAATTCTTTTCTTACATCTTCCAAGGACACTAAATTGATGTTCTTATCGCAAAGAAGGAGTACTTTATCAGTATAGCTAAAGCCATTGATAACTAACGGATCTTTACACTTCTCCTTGATAACCTTGGTAACAGTTGAATTAGTACCGAGATCTATTCCAATCCCACTTTTTATAAATACATCATTTACGTAAACAGCTTCCTTTGTATTTGAAAATTCCAAATCTGAAAGATGTCCGAGATAATCATTGACATCACCTGATGCAAATGCGGCAATTACTATTCCCTGAAATAATAAGGCTAATGTTAGAATTCTTTTCATAGCGATACTTTTTAGTTAGACATTCTTATTGTTTTGCACAGGCCATGACCGCATTTTCTCTCTCTTACTCAACTAATTGCAGAAAACTAAACCTGCGGGTTCTACAATAGCCGCTAACGGGTAGCTAGGGCGCGGGAAACCAATGTATTTCATTGGTTTACTGTGGCTTAGCTGGTGTTATGCCTCGTTCTTTTTTATCTTTTATTTCGATTTCCAAATAAATCAATACTTCCACCTATCGACAGAACAACACTAGAACCATCCGGCTTTATCATTTTATTATCCAAAGGCACATATTGACCACTCTTATATTGATAATTAACCTTATACCATCTTAGACTTATTGCATATGATCCAGAATTGTCATCCCATAAGTCATATCTCAATCCTATATGATAACCACTGGTATTTGAGTAGTTCCATTTGTCATCATATCCATCTTGCAAACTACTGGTTTTTATTGTAAGTGATGGTGAAAGATAAAAATCTTTACCTACTCCAAACTTTAAGCTATGTTGACTATTTCCAAAAGGTATTACCAAATAGGGGGTAAATGACCATCGGAATACTTTGAATAGCATTTCTGCATTCTCCAGATCAGGATTCAATGTACTTGTTGAATAATTCATATCCGTAGTCAATTGTAAATACCTTATCGGCTCATATGTAAATCCAATGCCACCGCCCATTTTGTCACCAAAACCAAAATAGGATTTAGATCCATCGGTCATATACAACATTGGAAAATTACTCAATCCCAATCCCATATTTAAAAATACATCTAACCTCCATTTTGACCTTTCCCACAATTTAGGATCATTAAGATCGTTTAGTTTGTTTTGTTGTATATAATTAATTGCTTCAACACTATCAACAACCGAAAAGTTGGGTGGATATCTTCTATATCTCGCTGCATATAACATATATTTATCTAATACCTCTGTTGCACCCAGAAATCTAATAAAATATGTCTTACCAAAATCTACAGTCAAATCAAGATTTGTACTATCAAGATTCTGTAATAAAAGGTTCAAGTGACCAGGCTTTACATAGAATTCGATAAAAGATCGGCCTTTTAAAGTCGTAATACAAGTGTCATTTGAGAAGACTTTTAATCGAACATTGCTATACTCTGGCCAATAAAGGATAATCTTTGATGAATCTGCAGTCTGGCCTGATAAGGAACTGAAGGCAATCAGAAAGCAAGATAGACCAAGAATCCATTTTCTTGAATTTCTCATTTATAAATTTGCAAAAAAGTAAATATACGGGTTCTAGAATGAGGCATAACGGGTAGCTAGGGCGCGGGCGGAACGAAGGCGTATTTCGCCTGAGGGCAGCCTGTGGCTTAGCTAGTGTTATGCGGCGTTATTTTTATTTCTTAATTCTACAATTCCTTTATGTAGAATTATCGGCAGTAATCCCAATACGATTACGGCTATAATCCATATTGAACGAACAGAGCTCTTATCCACATTCCTCTTGAGAAACTCACTTATCGCGATAAAGATATTCGTCACGATCATAAAACCACTTATCAGTATTGCCATCAATCTGCTATAGTTTGCATAATCGGAATATGAATGCACATCTATAAATGTCTTATAGAAATCATGATTAAAAAACATTTTGGATAGCATTGTCAAGACATAGCAAATTATCAATAGTATCAGGAGATTCTGAATAGACTTATAAATGTCCATCTTCAAATTTACTTTCTCAATAATCAGAATTAGAATCAGCAATACCAATGCATAATTACCATAGACCAATCCAAGGGCAAGCCAAGTCCATTTATCAATACCGTAATTATTTGAGTTTACATACAACCATAATCCAATCAGAAATGGACTTAAAGACATTAAGAAAAATGGGATACCTATTATCCACGAAGCACCACAAGATGATTCTATGCAACTATCTGCGAAGAAATGGGCTTTCAGAAAATGCAACACAGGAATCCCAACCGTGAAAATAATCAGATATAAAATAGAAATACAAATCGACAGTGCCTTGTTTAACTTAAATTCCATAATTTCAAGATTTAAGGTTTAAAAATTTACGTTTAGTAATCAGATAATCTGCTGAATATGCATTGGATGTTTTCTTTCTCAACCAATTGTAGGACTTTGAATGAACGGGTTTTATAATGCCGCATAACGGGTAGCTAGGCGACGGGAAACCAATGTATTTCATTGGTTTCCTGTAGCTTAGCTGATGTTAGGGCTAGGAGTTTTTATTCATGACTATCCTTCGATTGTCGACTACCAGAGGCTTTTCAGCATCTTGAAAGTCTTCCGCAGTTTCTTTTCTTCTACTTTTATTATCTGCAACCTATTCTTTTTCAATTATCGACTGTACAAAATCCACCCAATCCTCTTCCTTAATGCTGTTATCGATAAAAATGTCGGGTTGTATACCAATATCATCAACTCTATAATCAGCAAATTCTTTTCTCTCTGTCATCGCAAAACTTAGAACATATTTACCATCAGGTGTATTTACTGAATTCACATTGGAAAAATCAAACATTCCAGCAGTTGGTCTACCGAATATCTTAACTTTATAGCTTTGGCGTGCCATAAAAAGAAAACCTTCATCGGCACTTGCATTTTTATTGTTACATATTATAGCAACTCTTTTGGGAAATAGTGACGGAGTATATGTAATTAGGAATGCATCTTTACCAGTTTCATAATATTTACCCAAGTTCTCTTTCATTTTTTGGGCTACTGCTTTATTCCTGACTTTATCTTCATAAGTACGAATATTCAATTCCGTTGCACGATATCTTAATCCCGGGTGTCGAATGGGTTGTGTATAATAATAGGGTATTAATCCATATGACGAAACATCACTCCCACCCGATCCATTCCTGATGTCAATTATCAGGTTCTGGGTTGATTTTATTAATTTGTCACTCTGGGATAATAATCTATCAATAGCTTTTTCAGGATCTAAAAATGAGGGGATATGCAAATAAATTGTTTTTGGGCTTAACTTTATTAGGTACGGTTTTTTACTTGAAGTAAACTTCATATAAAGGCTGTCTTTATGTGAAAAAGTTACAAAAGGAAGAGCCTTTATCCAATGTCCGTTCATCGAAAGAAGATTACAAGAATTCCCATCAAATTTGGCTGAAATTCTTTGTTTTGAATGATCTCGCATAAAATAATTCACATCAAATGTCGAATCACTAAGTAATGTCAACTCTGCCTTTTTCTGTTTTGGAAGCCAATAAACACTGTCGGCTTTGATTATGAACGCATCAAATTTATTTGGAGATTCTTTAGATTGGATTATCCCAACACTATAATCGCCTCCGCTCCAAATCCCTTCTATCGGATGTAACTGGTTTCTTTTTTCTTGCAAATAGTGTTCAAAGTCGGTTTTACTCAAATCAATCCTTTCTTCATTTTTATATAATGCTCTTATTGAATCTTTAGACTTCTCGGACAATGAACTATTGTTGTTATAAATTGCGCTAAAACCAATATGTCCTTTTCTAAAATAGAATAGCCATTCATTCATTAATGTGACAAAATCTTGTTCCGATTTTGTCTGTAGGATCTTTTCACGGTAAGTAGCGACATGTCTGGAATAATCCTCTGATCCCTTAAGTTTGAGGTAATAATCAAATCCTGCATCATTATCTTCAAATGTCTTAACCATCCAGTCGAAGTTCTTAACGTAATCTGACTGTTGCGAAATAGCAGATGAGCAAAGAAGCAATAAGATAAATAGGGAGAATCCTGCCTTTTTCATTTCTTAATTCATAATTATTTGTGATTATCTATTAACTCCTAGAGTCTTGCATTTAAAAACTTAAAAATACAGACATCCCAAGATATACCGGTTCTACTCTTAGCCCTAACGGGTGGCTAGGGCGCGTGCGCCTTCAGGCGCATGTGGCTTAGGCGGTGTTATACGCCGTTTTTATTTGTTTAATATTGCCATAAAAACTTGATTTTAAGTTCATTGTCAGTCAATAGATCAAGTATAAAAGCAGCATCTGAATTACCAATTATCGAATCTCCGTTCTTGTTTGTCATCATGCCAAGTTCAATTGTAAAAAGAATATCCCCATTTATCTGCCATTTATATTTCTTTGAATAAGCGACATTTAAATATTCATTACCAGAACTTCTAAATGAATTATTATCACCAAAATCCCAGAAGTAACTAGTTTGATTATCATCGTTCTTTGTCAAAATGAGAAAATCGCCTCTTTTAAGATTAGATGTTTTTGATTTTAGGTACCACCGACCTTTAATTTTATTATTAAGGTCATTAATAAGATTTGACCTTTTCAATTCTAGATCTGCTAACTTTTCCTTAAAAAGTGTATCTCGTACTGAATAAAAATCCAAACCATCCCATTCACAATCATCATAAACTCTAAAAGATTCATCTGCACTTGTAATAATGTACACCTGATTTAATGAGCTTTGCATTTGGCTTTTCTTAGGTGGCATTTTGGCTTTTTCTAAGAATTTTTTACAAATTTCCATTTTTTCTTGGTTAAGTTCAACAGTCCAAACACTATCTGTTTGTCGACCATAGTAGAAAAAAGGTGTGATATTATCTGCAAAAATCTTATCTTCTTTCCTGTATACTCTTATTTCATATCTTACAATATCCTCACAACCTGCATAATACTCAATTTTGAAAGGGATAAATGAGCTATTAGATTCTTTAATTGTATGGATATTCTCAGCAGATAGTAATCCACAGAAAATGGGAATCATAAATGCTAAAACAACTAGAAAATGCTTCATTTGTACAATTCTATTAATCTGAATAACGTGATAAACTTTTTTTACTTAAAAACAACTTATAAAAAAATCAAAATAGTTGCAAACGTCTGAGGCTATTTCTTTTCTTTGCTTAATATTTGCAACTACCTCAATATGTGCGCTTTAAAATGGCGTATAACGGGTAGCTAGGGCGCGGGCGGAACGAAGGCGTATTTCGCCTGAGTGGCAGCCTGTGGCTTAGCTGGTGTTAGCGGCAGGGCTTGTTTATAAATATCATCAGCTATTCTTTTAATCTAAAGATAATTGGAATTGTTGTTTGAGCTTTCACTTTTTTCCCATTCCGAGTTGCGGGAGCCCATCTCGGCATTAAACTCATTATCCGAAGTGCTTCATTATCACATGCAGAATCTAGTCCACGAAGAATCTTAACATCTTCAATACGACCATTGGGTTTGACCATGAATCGGACGATTACAATTCTATTTTCAAAATCAGAGTACGAAGATGGTAATATCATCTTGTTTCTAATAAAGTCAAACATTTTTTCATCTCCACCTGGAAATTCAGGATAATCATTCCTGTTATAAGCAACTCCAACTTCTTTAAATACATTTAAGGAATCAGAACTTAACTTTTTATTATCTGCATTTACAATCAAGACTGAATCTAATTGTATAGGATTAATGCTATAACAAGGATCAATCATCAAAAAGACCTGAAGGATTATGACAATAACAATATGTATATCTTTCATAGAAATCAACTTATATGTCCTCTGTTAAGATTTGCAGTTTTTCTTTGATGAAGTTACAGATGAACCAAAATGACCGGTTCCAGCCTTGCCGCTAACGGGTAGCTAGGGCGCGGGCGGAACGAAGGCGTAATCGCCTGAGTGGCAGCCTGTGGCTTAGCTGGTGTTATAGGCAGCCTTTTTTTATTTTCTTATATCATATTTATTTAGAAAGGCATTATAAAATGGAGTCCCCATTGTATAATTATCATCGTAAAAAAATTCCTTTTTCCCAACTATCAAAATATATTGATATGACTTAAATCCTCTCACTTTTTGATTTTTATTTTTCCTGCAAATCTTTTGAATCTCATATAAATCATTGATAATATCGGGTGTTACAACTTTATTAAGTGGTTCTCTATTATACTCTGAAGACCTTGAAAGCCAATAATGATTGTCCAACTTAACAAGCTGATACTTCCATATAGAAAAATGTCCACCGCTTTCAAATGCAAAATCAATAGTATCAGCTTGGGATAGTTCTTTTTTAGAAATCAGATTGACGAATTGATAAGAAAAATCATTATTAATTTTTATTACTGTATCGCTTCTCAAAGCTATCGAAACAACTTTCGGGTGATGATATACAGTTTTAATCTCAATCTGGTAATCTCCTGCTTTCAATCTATTCCATCTATAAGTTTGCTTCAATTGTTTCCTATCCCACAGAACTGTATCATAATTTATTGAATCATAACCTGTAACAAGAAACCATATTCCATAATACGACTTCGAGTTGATAGTAGAATCCATCACAATCGTTAATGAAAATGTCTTACCACGATCCATTGATTTTCTATTGAAATCACATGATACTATCAGACTTGTAATTAACAGAATTGCCACAACACTTAAGGTGAATCTCATTCTTTTGATTTCTTTTGTTTAATGATTTTGGAAAAGTTGAAACAACCGACTCTTTAATTGTTACTAATAACGAGACAAAACAGAATCTTTATTTTCTTTGACAAGATGATTGCAGGGACTTTTAATGGCGCGTTCTAAGGTTGCCTATAACGGGTAGCTAGGGCGCGGGCGGAACGAAGGCGTATTTCGCCTGAGTGGCAGCCTGTGGCTTAGCTGGTGTTATGGAGCGTTTTTTTTTATTCATGAATATCCTTCAATTGTCGATTACCAGGTGCTTTTCTACAGAATGACGGTTGTTCGTGTCATTATCGGACATTGTCTTAATATTCTGTTCCTGACCGATTGTCTTAGAACAAAGCAGAAAAAAATCATGACTATTAAGTAGACCTTCATTAATGCGATTTTTTTTTGCCACTAATGGGTAGCGAGGGCGTGTGCGCCTTCAGGAGCATGTGACTTAGCTGGTGTTATAGGCTGTTTTTTATTACCTTCTCTGTGACAATTTGTCCGGAATTCAATTTTATTTTCACGAGATAAACACCGTCCTTTAAACCGGAAAGATCAAGTGTAGAATTAGATGTTCCAATCAATTTAAAACCAAATAAATTATAAAGATCAGCACATTCAAACTCTAGGTTTGACTCAATGATTAGGCTATTTTTAACTGGATTGGGGATGAACCTTAATAATGGTTTAATCGCTGGTTTTTCTAACCCAGAACCAGCTAAATATTCAGTAATAACACATGCATCCTTTTCTGGATTGGAATATATTTGATTACCATCATTCCAATAACAAAGAATGTCAGCGTCATTTCCAATTCCAAAGAAACTGTACAATTGTCCAATACCCTCGTACCACACCTCAACATTAGCCTCATAAGGTATGAAGCCCATATTAGAAACTTTAATCATCGTCGCAACAGATATCTTTTTACCTGTAAAACCATTGAAATTAAAACTATCTACAGATGTTATATATCTCTCAGTAATAGTGGCTAATTTCGTCCCTATATAAACAGAATCCGAAGATATCCTTACTCCTGAATCCACCTTGAATGAATACAACATTCTTTCATCCCGGTTGCCGAATTTCAAGTAAACAATCTGATTAACAGTATCTTCACGTGCTGCACAAAAAAACATCGTATCGATACCATTATACCTGATCTCTGCACACATGATTTTTTTATAGGAATTACTGTTAATGATGGTATCGCTAGAAACAAAATAAGAGTGCGTTTTTGTTTCACCGCCACAACCAATGCAAGTGGGGTACATTTGATTAATGAAATTCCAATGATTTTGACTTGTTATCATCTTATGGTATTCATTGGGAGAAACCACAATTGACAAAAACATAAAACAAATAATCAGGAATTTTGTTTTCATAATTGTTTCGATTAAAGATGAATGGCCAGATTTTAAAATAGCCAATAACAAAAGTGGAATGGCTCGTTATTTAATTCTTGTTCGAATTTCAGCCTGCCCTGCTATATACTTAATCTTCCGTCAGTAAATGAATCCACAATCTTACGAAAATTTATCCGATCTGAATCATTAATAATCATAGTTGTCTTACATTATTAATGTCAACCGAATTGTCCTCTCTTCTCTTTCTTGACTAATCGTAGAAGACTAAAGAGTGCGCTTCTAAAATGCTCCATAACGGGTAGCTAGGCGACGTTTTGCTTTTGGCGCGTTTTTTGCCTTTTTGCAAAAAGCGTGACAAAGGCGAAATGTAGCTTAGCTGGTGTTAGGCGACGCTTTTTTTTAAACCATCGCCTTTAAGCAATACTTTTCGCGTGTTGCTGACTCAGTTCAAAAAACCAGACATCAGCTAGGCACGGTCCAATTATCTGCCTATGTCCCGGTGAAGACTGTTGCCATTTTCCCCCTATCGAATGATGTTACAATGGCCAACACTTTGGCCTCGAGCAAAGCTCGAATCTTTGGCCATGACTATGGCCTCGGGCGAAGCCCGAAAGATTGCTTGCAATTGCCAAGACATAGCGATTCTAAAGTGTTGCCTAACGGGTAGCTAGGGCGCGGGCGGAGCGAAGGCGTATTTCGCCTGAGTGGCAGCCTGTGGCTTAGCTAGTGTTAGGCGGCGTGTTTATTATTCCTGACTATACTTCGATTATTGACCACCAGAGGCTTTTCAACATTTTGAAAATCGTTCGCTGTGTTTGATGGCGTGTTTATTTATCCTAATCGTAATGGAATCTGCATTTCGCAATCAGAATTTCATCATCATTAACTTGGTATATCAATCGATGTTCTCCATCAATCCGTCGAGACCAGAATCCCTTATATTTATATTTAAGTGCCTCAGGCTTACCAAGACCATCAAATGGATTTCGTGAAATGTCTTTCAATAGATCGTTGATCTTTTTAAGCATTTTCTTATCATTCTTCTGCCAAAACAAATAGTCTTCCCAGGACTCATCAACAAATGTGAGTCTCATTCTTCAATCATTTTTTTATCAAATGATTGGCCCTTTTTTAATTTCTCAATTGCAGAATCAAGTCTTGACTCATTAACCTTTGATGATAATTCATGCTGTGTTGAATTATAAGAATTATATTCATCCAAGGATATTATCACCACACCGGAGTCCTTACCACGATTGATTATTAAGGTCTCATAATTATCCGTAACATTGTCAAAGTATCTCTTGACATCTTTGCGAAAATCTGAAAGTGTTGTTGTCAGCATAGCTTTACATTATTATGTACATATTCGTGTACAAATATATGCACACAAATTACCATCTGCAAGTTTTTGTGATAGAAATTTATCTTAAGGTATTCGAATCTACCGAAACGAAAATCTTACTCCTCTTTATCAATCGACAGAAACCACAATCATTTATCTCTTTCATGACAATTGCACCAATTCTGAGGCTGTTTCTTTTCTTAGATTCATAATTGCAGAAGCCAAAACCTACGGGCTCCAACATGCCGCCTAACGGGTAGCTAGGGCGCGGGAAACCAATGTATTTCATTGGTTTACTGTGGCTTAGCTGATGTTAGCGGCTGTAATTTTTTGTTTCTTTCTTTATTGGACCACTTCTCGGAGTCATTCAAAAAGTAAAAATATTAATAATCCTGAACGCAACGGACAGATAATCCGCACTGCATATAGGTGGCATTATTTGATATATAGCTAAGGTCGTATTGCAAATTGCGGTACCAGACGTAATCTGCCGAGTATTTCGTAGAAGTCCACCAGTAACCACCACCATATCCATTATCATAAAACGTCCCATTATTGTCGCGGTAACCACCTGGAAGACCGGCAAAGCCAGATGTATTATTTGTTGTCAATTGATTACCAGTACTACCTGTTCGAGTTGAAAAAGGCCAGCTTGTTATGGCTGCCATTGCTTTAGCTATTTTATTTTCAGTTGTTGTACCATCGTAATTATAGCCATTCGCAATCAGGTAGTTTTCAAGTGTTGTCCATTCGGCATCGGTAGGTACATGCCAGCCTGTTGGTGCAAGTTTGCCTGTATTTACAGTGTACCAATTATATAGTGCGCCATACATGCTTTTATTGGCAGCATCGTTGTTGCAAAAACTGTAACCGGGAGTTGATAGTGCCGCCCAGTCTGAATTGGTGGTCACATAGGAAATACTCGTTCCATCGTTGTATTTCGTGGTTCTAAGATTCTCAGCCATCCAAACCTGAGTGCCAATTTTTACAGTAATATAGATATTTCCGTCAATATCGGTAACAGTCGTTTTTGTTGAAAAGTTTATTTCATTACCATACTGAGTAGCTACATTATTAATTGCATAAGATCGGACATAATAAGTGGTATTCGGTTTTAATTCAGTGATATCAGCTGTAAAAGCACCTATGCCACTCCCATTTATAGTTTTATTGTTAGTTGTTATTGGGTTTGGGCTTGTATTCCAACAAAGCCCACGCTCTGTCACATCTGCGCCTCCATCAGACGTTATCGTTCCACTACAGGTTGCCTTATTAGCTGTAATTAAAGACACTGTGCCTGTTGTTAAACTAATAACACCACTTTGAGTTGTAAAACTAACTTCATTTCCATAGATTGTACCATTCCCGTTCGTTGCATACGCCCGTACATAATAAGTTGTAGAGATTTTCAAGCTATCTATTTTACTTTTGAATTTTCCACCACCAACTCCATCCGTTGTTCTACTATTCTCAATGTTAGGAGAAGGAAAAGTATTCCAACAAACTCCATGAGCTGAAACCGTTAAACTGCTACTATCTCCATCTGAAATGATATTTCCACCACCAACTGCAGAAATTGCAGTAATTAAATTAATGGGTATTGTAATAATCGAAAATGTTTTTGTTGTAAAGTTTACATTAAGGCCATAAGCTACTCCACCTTTATTAACGGTATAAGCTCTGACATAATAAGTTGTACCAGGAGTCAATCCTTTTATTGAAATCGAAAATGCAGAAGTTCCGGATGCAGCGATTATAGTATCATTTTCTATTGTTGGATTAGGCGAAGAATCCCAACAAACACCACGTGTAATAACGTCCGACCCGCCATCAGCTGTTATGATTCCACCACAAATCGCTGTCGCTTCTGTTATTGATGTAACCTGATTTGTCTCAACAGTTGCTTTTGCAAAAGTTTCTTCTTGGATACAACTATTGAAAGTTGATGAAATAAGAAATAGATAACCACAAATTGTGATCACCGAATATAGTTGTTTGCTCATGGAAGTACTTATAATTGCATTTAAAAAATTTAATGAGTAAAATTAATTATGTCAATCGTGTTATCAATATATTTCCTAGGGTTGCCTGAGGTATTTTCTCTTTGCTTTTTCATTAAGTTAAGTGCAATAATCTTACAATCGTCTTGATTCACATTTTCTAATGATTGCACCCAGTCTAATACTAAATGATTAACCTTTCCAAATTTAAATGGAACAGGACAATCCACATACCTTTTACTAACATTTGAGCTTGTCGAGTTATCAACGATAAACTTTTCTACGGTATTATGTACTACAATACCATAGAATTGGACATCTTCTTCTAGTAAATATGCATCAATCAAGGGTTGGCCGAAAAAAATCTGTCTTGATGCATTGAAACTCATCTGTCCAAATGATAGGGCTCCTTTTAGGGGCACTCCACTTTCAATCGCTTTTGCAAACAACCAACTTACTGAAAGGGTTAATAAAGTAAATGAATAAGGGGAAGAATCCTTCGTGAAGATTACAATTGAATCTGAGAAGCTAACTGTTTTGATTGCATCGGAATAATCAGTGTCTAAGATTGGGGTTTCTAATGACTGTCGATTTTTTGATAAATCAGATAACAACTCATAAATTTCATCATGTGATTTTCTCATAACCATATCTTTAAAACCCATAATATCTAAATAGCATACAAATCGATTATTTTTAAGCATCCATTTCTTTGAAGTAGCACTTTCCATATAATATTTGTGATTTTAAAATTTGGATAAATAAGCATTATTAGAAACTATTAGATCATCGTAGTAATAATCACCAGAGTTAGCTAGAAAAAGATAATCAGACTTGCAAATTGAACCAGGTAGTAGCTCTACATTAAAATTGAAATTTTTGTTTTTCTCCATATTCTTGGTTAGAAGTGTTTCAATTTCGTTTTTAAACTCGTAACAAGCATCATCACGAATTATCATTTGTGGTGATAATACTTTTTCGCTACCAAGATTTTCCATGTTGATTGATAAAACAATCAATCGTGTATGGCTTAACTGATTGTATAACAGGTTGAGTGTATCATCATCAACAACGTCATAAATTGAAAAATCAGTTATTGAAATAATTTTTAATTTAATCAAAATATCTTCACATTGATATTTTAAATCTGTATTATTCTTTATACACTCTTGAATAGAAATTTTGGTTACCATAATCTATAAATATTATTGTTTAACATATTGTCAAAGTAATGATTTTTCATACTTGATCTATTGCAGAAAACTCAATTGGCGCGCTCTATTATAGTCGCTAACGGGTAGCTAGGGCGCGGGAAACCAATGTATTTCATTGGTTTACTGTGGCTTAGCTGGTGTTAGCGGAAGTTCATTTTTAATATTACCGCCTTAACCATGACTGTTCATACATCTGTTGTTCCTTGCACTGAACATTAGTCATATTGTCTTCTTATGGGAACTACTTTCTTAGTGTGTTCTCATAGGTGATATTTGTTATCTAATCCTTTCCTTATCAGCTAAATCAGACTATTCAAGGACTTTAAAAGATATTGCATTTTCTAAATCCACAAGGGTCAGCGCTTTCTTTTAACATTTTTCGTCCTTTTAAAAATAAAATTGAATAAATTCATTACGAATGCAGATTTGTCTACAACAAATGTTACCATATCATTTTAGGTACGTAAGCGGACACTCAAATTTTATTATATGCCGGATCCGGGACAAAAGTCCCCACAATTTTGCCGTTAGAATAAATATAACCTTTTGCCTTGTTTACATTATTGTAAATTATCCATCGACCTTCTCTTTTCCCATTTTTCCAATGTCCAATAAATTTCATCTTCCCATTTGTATCCCTTTTTGTTATACAATAGAATTTAAACCCTTTTTTAAGTTTGTAATTCAGATTCGTTTTCAGAATCAATATATATTCAGAGATTTGATAAAAAATTGGTTTCTGTTTACAAAATACTGTATCATTCCGAAATGAAAATGGACTTATAAAAAGAGATATTTGATTTAAACAGTCAATAGCAATACTAGTATCACTATCTAAAAACTGGTATATTTCAATTTCGCTCTTTGTAATTTTTACTAAAATTGACTCATCATTTACACATTGATATGTACCCGAAATTTGTGCGTATAATGAAAATGAAATTAGCAACAGCACCAATGTATTTAACAGCTTCATTCTAATTAGTTGATTATATTATTTCATTTAAAAAATTTCATAACCCGTAAAAATGATTTTCCACGAACACGAAGTACTGCTTCGCTCTCCATGGCCAGAGTCACAACAACAATTCCACATCAGCGACCTTCTTTGTTCAACTTTTGCAGTAAACTATGCCTATGCGTTCTTGAATTTCCGCTAACGGGTAGCTAGGGCGCGGGCGGAGCGAAGGCGTAATCGCCTGAGTGGCAGCCTGTGGCTTAGCTGATGTTAGCGGAAGTTCATTTTGATATCGTCAACTTTACCATGACTGATTATACATCAGCCAATTGCTTGCAGTGAACATTGTTCAGATTTGTCTCTGTCATCGGTGGTGGCTATCGGTATAAATGTTGACCTGTGATTTAATTTACCACCATGGCATACCACTTCTCATTTCTTTTTTTACAAGTTTATCCTCAATGAATGTCAAATAACACATTTGAGGTTCGTAAGTAATAACAATGTCGTCATTAACCTTATTTATATACATTCGATATTCTTCTGGAAAATTCTTTTTCATGTAATCCAATTTAGTTGACTCTTTTAATTGGAAGAAGTTTTCTACTCCCCATTCTTTGGACCACCAGTACTGCTTTCTTAGTTGAAATTTAGATTTAAAACTTAATCAAAAAATAATAATGATGAGGAAAACTCTTGTGTTAATTGCGGGAAATAACTCCTTAG
>Ga0209430_1001838_pt1 | contig 14826 bp, 8 predicted proteins | sample BarGraIncub1133A_FD_184504 | JGI IMG/M metagenome (GOLD analysis project Ga0209430, IMG submission 184504) | Arctic peat soil microbial communities from Barrow, Alaska - Barrow Graham LP Incubations 11-33A (SPAdes) (version 2) | ecosystem: Environmental > Terrestrial > Soil > Wetlands > Peat... | reverse complement strand
ACTTTTCGCCATATTGATCGTATGTTTTCGACCTGTTGTGATTTACTTCATTACCTAAAATGACATTAAATTTAAGGTCGCTATTTATTTTCCAGTCGTAATTTGCTGTCAGCAACGAATTGTATGTCATGTCAGTGATGCCGTAATTATCAATAGTTCCGGTAGCACCTTTACTCCCAAATCCGAAAATGTCCTGATACTGGGTCGTGTATGAATCCATACCTAACTGATATTTGATCGTTAAGTCCATATCTTCAGCAAGGGGTGTAGCATACTGCAGGTAACCATTTCCAAAGAATCGGTTTGTTTCCTCGTTAAAGGTGTTGTTTTTTGCAATCCAATAAGGGTTATCGAATGTTAGCGAGCGATAATAAATTTGCGAATAGGGGTCGCCAGGAACATTTGACGGAGTTCCTTTCAGATTATAGCTCGATGGAGCTGCAAGTACGCCGGCAAGTGAACCATCATTTGCCCCGGTCAATTTATCGATATTGGTATTTATATAATTTGCAGAAAAACCAACAGAAAAATTGTCATTCAATTTTCGGTCTGCTGAAGCTTTTGCATTCCAACGTTTCATGCCCGTATTTAGAGCGATACCTTTCTGATCGGTATAGCCTATTCCAATTGCAAAATTTCCTTTTGCCTCTGCCTGACTTACATTAACACCTGTGGTTGAAGTAACACCGGTTTCATAATAATCATTCCAGTTGTTATATACTTTAGGTGCTACCCACGGATCAAGACCAGCTTTATCGAGTTGAGGTACTTTGTACAAACCTGCATGACCATTTGCATTTCCACCATAGGTGGCATCATTTGGTAATTCAGAGATTTTTGGTCCCCATGACATGGAGGATCCTGTATTTTTATCATAAATTCCGCCTGATCCCTGGGCCCAAGTTGTTTGAAAGTCGGGTGTTCGTGAAACCTGATCAAAACTTGTGGTTTGTGTTAAGGTTACTACTGATTTTCCTTTTGGTCCACCTTTACCACTTTTTGTGGTAATAATTATTACACCGTTGGAAGCTCTAAGTCCGTATAAGGCTGCTGCTGCCTGACCTTTCAAAACGTTGACGCTTTCAATATCACTTGGATTAATGTCCAGCGCTCTGTTAGAAATATCCGCACCGGTAACACTATTCCCGGTACTAAAGGAAGAGTTACTTTCAATTGGCATTCCGTCAATAACGTATAATGGTGTGTTATTGCCTGTAAATGATCTGGAGCCCCTGATAAGAATCTGTGACGAAGCCCCTGGCATTCCGCTTGATAATTTAATATCGATACCAGCAACCTTACCCTGGAGCGCTTTCGCAAGATCCGAAGTTCCGGTTTTCATTAAATCCTCTGATTTAACATCCTGGACAGAATAACCAAGAGATTTTTTATCCCGGGTAATTCCTAAAGCAGTAACTACAACTTCATTAACCGAAATATTTTCAGATTTCAGTTTGATTGTATAATTAGTTGATCCGGTAATAGGTATTTCAACCGAAGCCATTCCCACGAATGAAATCATCATTGTTTGGGCATTTGGTGAAACTTTTAAAGTAAACTTCCCGTCCGTATCCGTGACTGTTCCAAGTGTTGTCCCTTTAATAACGACCGCAGCTCCGGGAATTGAACTTCCATCATCCGCAGAAGTCACAGTACCCGAAATGTCTCTGGTCTGTGCTAATACAACTTGCAACCCGATAAACGCGAGGAATGCAAGCAACAGCGAAATTTTCTTCATAGACATAAATTTATTGATAAAAATTAAAATAAAAACTTTCAAACTTTGAAATCTCCAAAAAACAAAATCATCCTCTTTTTAAAGAGAATGACCGAATTAATTGCCAACATTGCATAGTTGTAGTATTAAATCAACACTTCTTTTCGGTTCCAAATGAATAATTGAAAAGTTAAAATGTGTTACTACTTGCAAATATATTCAAATGTCAATATATTTCAACTTCAAAGGCAGAAAAGGAGTGCATCCCAATTTTTTTTGTATGATATAAATCATACTTGATTTGAAGCCAAAATTTCAATCTGTTTCTAATTTGATGATATACATTACAATATATTTTGATGAGAGAGAATAAAAACATTGCGTAGAATAATTCTAAATTATTAAGATAATAACAAATACTTAATTTGACTTATCCCAAAAGAACCTAACGGCTTTTCTGATTTTTGATAAATGAATTAACTAAATTCACATCTGATATCATTTGAAACGACATTTTGATTTTATTTTAACACTAAAAGTAATTGCAAAAAGAAAGCCATCCCGGTTAAGAGATGGCTTTCAAGAAGTTAATTTAACAGTAATATCTAATGAATAAGCCTATTTGAAACTTGAATCGTAGTTTTCAGGACCTTTATCCCAGAATAACCTGGTTTCGGCTTTATCTCCACCAACAGCAGCAGCTGCAGCAGTATAATTGTCGAAATTCAACGTTTGCTCAGAAACTGCAAAAGTGTAGCGCACTGGTATTCCATTGACTTCCTGAACATGCTTTGGTGATGCGATCAGCTGTGGATAGTCTAATCTTCTCCAGTTTGTCCATGCCGTAAAACCACGGAAATAATAAGCAAACCATGACTGAGTCCCGATTTTCTGGCGCCATGTACCTGTTGCAGTTGCGAAAGCTACAGCAGGTTGAGCAAGGTATGTAGCAACACTGGCATCTGATCCTCCCCAATATTTAATAGACGCCGTGATGGCATTGTTATAATGCGTCATAGCTGAACCAGTAATAGTATATCCTCTTGAAGCCGCCTCTGCCAATAAAAACTCAGCTTCCGTGTAGTCCATAAGCACTACTTCACGTGTAGGAGTCAATTGAGCATTGTCAACGTGTGTGAAAGCGGTATAGCTGTTTGGCATTCCCTGTGCACCGCCCCGATATTCTCCATCAACCTGGGTCCACATAAATCCAGGACGTCTTGGATCGTTTACGGCATTCAATGCATCAACAAAAACACTTGTTGCGACGAAATCATATCGGCCACTTACCACCAATTCTGTATAAACAGGATTTTGATTAGGTGAGCCTGGAAGATAAGTCATTGCGAATTTATCACCAGTTGTTGGAGATGTAATGGGAACATTGAAAACATTGGGAGCAGCAGCTTCTATTGTTGTTTTTGCAAGCGCAGCTTCAGCAGTAACATCCGAAAGCATAATACCCATTCTTAGCTTAAGTGTATTTGCAAAACGAATCCACTTTGCAGTACCTGCGGCAGTTCCGCCAAATACGTTGTCATAACCGGCTCCCATTCCTGCGAAAGCGGGATCAAGTTTGGCGATGGCAGCATTTAACCGCGTAATTAAATCCTTATAGATGGTCAAACCGTCATCATATTTAGGATTGGGCTTCGTATAATCAAGTGCTTCGGTATATGGCATATTGCCAAATGTTTCAACTACGTTACTCCATGCAAAGACCGACATCACTTCAATAATTGCCAGCTGATTATCCCTTTGCTTTTGATCAATTCCTGCAAGTGGTGCCTCTGTCAACGCCCTTGCGGCATCTTTGTAATTCATAAGAACAGTTCTGTAAATAGTGTTCATATGAGTAGCCGGAATCGGCCGGGTAATCATGTCATACCGGCTTTCGTCAGGATACGTAGTTTCTGCAAAATACTGAACAAAAAGCTGCGTATTATTATTGTTTACATTAAACGTAAACATCTGGTTTAACAATGCCCTTGTTGCACCATTATAGACTGCTTCACCCGGAACAACAGTGAAATCCTTCAGGTTAGCATTCAGTTCATCCAATTTTTTACAGGATGATACCGCTATGAACACTAAGAATACTATCAATATTTTTTGCATAGCTTTTTAGTTTAGAAATTTAACTTAATATTGAAACCTAAATCGCGTGTACTTGGAAGCGAACCAATAGAATAACCCTGAACGTTGCCAGCGGCTAATCCAGATTCCGGATCGGCATAAGGTAAGTGCTTCGAAATGATCCAGAGATTAGAACCAACTGCACTAAGAACAACACCCTTTAGTCCTGTTTTGACCAACCATCTGGAAGGTAAAGTATAAGAGATAGCAACTTCTCTTAGCTTCACATATCCTGCATCGTAAACAAATGCCTTATTTGGTAGCGCAGCGTATCCCCAACCATCAGAATTTGAAGCATCAACTCTTGTTTTATTAGGTGTACTAACACCATTTACAACATTTACGCCTTCAATTATATATCCGCCACTTGCTGCGGTATAACCGCCACTTGGTATACCAACTGTAAGATTACCTTTCGAATCAGGTCCATATTGATTAAATACTAAATTATCTCTGACAGGATTTCCCAGATCATTATTACCGACAGTTTCAGGATAAAGACCACTTGACATACCGTAATACATATCGAGATTGAAAATGCTTCCTCCTTTTTGTACGTCAATTAAGAAACTCAAACTGATATTTTTATAACTGAACGAGTTTTGTATGCCACCTATCCAATCAGGATTCACATTGCCTATAATTTCAGTTGCTGTTTTTGATTTAACAGGTTTTCCGTTTGCAGCATTTATGATTATATTACCACCTGCATCATAGGTATAATCTGTTCCTTTTAATACGCCGTTAGGCTGATCTAAATTTGCATTTAGGGTAACACCACCCTGGAAAGTTCCAATTAATAAATTCTTAACTCCCGGATACAATGAAAGAACTTTATTTTTGTTTTTTGCAAAGTTAACGTTGATATCCCACTTGAATGAATTCGTTTGAACCGGAACAAGATATAAAGAAACCTCAATACCTTTATTCTCAATTTCACCGGAATTAACATACGAGAAATTATAACCGGTTGTCTGACTGAGTGTAACCGCCTGAATCTGGTCTTTTGAGTTCGTTTTGTACAACGCCAAATCAAATCCCACCCTGTTTTTCAGGAATTTCATTTCCAGACCTGCTTCGATACTTTTTGTTGACTCTGGTTTTAAATCAGGATTATTCTTTGTCGAAGGAAGTGAATAACTTGGCTTATTGAAAGGGGTATTAACAGTATACTTATCCAAAAGCTGATCGTATCCTGCAAGGTTACCAACCTCAGCATAGTTTAAGCGAACCTTACCAAATGACAGCCAATCTTGTTTAAGCATTTCAGAGAAAATAAATGCCCCTGTAACAGATGGATAGTAGTATTTATTATTTGCAACTGGTAAAGAAGATGCATAATCTTGTCTGAAAGTAGCATCCAAATATAACATGCTCTTATAGCTCAAAGACGCACTGGCATACAATCCTCTTACACCTATAATTGAATTCAGTTCTACAGGAAAAATCAGCGCATTTGCACTATTCTGAAGTGAGTAAATTCCAGGAACTACTAAGCCACCATTTGTGGCACTCGTAAGTGTACTGTATTTAGTTTTTCTTTCGGTAGCGCCTAAAATTCCCTTCAGGTTAAAATCCTCACCAAAATTTTTGTTGAAGTTTAACATGAAATCATAGTTGAACTCAGTAAAATTTATATCTCTTCTTAAATAACCTGACGCAGCATTACCTGCAGACGTTCTGTTAAGTCCAAAGGTAGTAGCCAAACTGCCAACGGCTCTTCTTTCTTCCTGAAGTTCACTGTATGAATCAGCAGCAACGCGACCATAAGCATCAAGCCAGCTTGTGATTTTATAGGTAAGCGACATATTGCCAATAAACCTGTTTCTGCTATCGGTTTCATAATTCTGAAAACGTGTCCAGTATGGGTTATCCCAATAAATAGGATTTCCTGAAAGTGCAGGACCATAATTCCACGAAATATTTCGCTGCGTTTTATCATAAATGGCCTTTTGGTCCATTAGATCGGTGTTTGTTTCCCACCACTGGCGCATACCTGACATGATGTTGTCATTATAGCCGGTTGAGTTACGTCCTATTGCTGACTGATTGGTGTAGTTAGCTGACATGGCGGCTGTAAGTTTATCTGTAACTTTCCAGGTACCATTTACAAGAAAATTATTCTTCTTCAAAGAACTGTTGGGCATTAAGCCCTTCGTATCATAATTGGTATACGATAATCTCGCAGAACCTTTATCTGTTGAATTATCAATAGATATCGAATTTGTAGCTGTGAAAGGTTTTTCAAAAAAGGTAATAGGACCATTCTTCGCAGCCGTCCAAGGTTTAGGTTGGCCATACGATGGTGATTCCTTATCAACAGAATACCATCCATAAACGGGATGTCCATCGAATTTCGCTCCGTATGAAGCATCTTCTGTCATTGGTACCCAATCGTACATTGCACCTGTATTGCCACCAGTGGCATTTCTGCTTTCGAACCACGCATCGCCATCCGGACCGTAATACTGACCATATCCAGCACCATACTGATCCTGGTAAGTTGGGAAGGTTGATTTGTCAATCGAACTAAACGCGATATTGCTATTGATTGTTACGCCAATACCTTTATTACCCTTTGTTCCCTTTTTAGTTACAATCATGATAACACCACCTGAGGCACGCGAACCGTACAATGCAGTTGCGGCAGAACCTTTCAACACGTTGATTGATTCAATGTCATCGGGATTAATATCCGAAGCAGCATTTCCATAGTCATATCCAACTCCACCAGTATTTTGGCCGGTTGCACTACCAATCTGATTATTAATTGGAACGCCATCAACAACGTAAAGAACCTGGTTGCTATTCGTCAATGATTTACTACCACGTAATATAACATTGGTAGATCCACCCATGTTCGTGTTCTTTTTGATTTGAACACCAGATATCTTACCAGATAAAGAGTTCATGAAGTTATTGCTTTTGACAGCACCCATGTTATCGGCTTTAACTTCCTGACTTGCATAACCAAGCGATTTCTTTTCACGGGCAATACCTAATGCAGTAACAACAACTTCATCAACAGCTAAACGCTCAGAAGTCAATTTTACATTAACAGTTGATTGATTACCAATTGGAACTTCCTGTGATTGCATCCCCACAAATGTAACCATCAGCGCTTTAGCTGTGGCAGGAATTTTCAGTGAAAATTTTCCATCCATATCCGTAACTGTCCCAAGTGTTGTCCCCTTGACGATTACAGAAGCTCCAGGAATGGAACTGCCATCATCACCAGAAGTCACAGTCCCAGAGATGTTCCTGGTCTGTGCTAAAACAACTTGCAATCCTATGAACGCCAGAAAAGCAAGCAAAAGCGAAATTTTCTTCATAGATTAAATTTTAATGTTAAAAAAATAAAATTAATAGTGATAGAAATAATTAACAAAATAATTGCAGATTAAGTTTCATGACCATTTTGAATGACCAGATCCCTTTATCTTTCAGAAGTTGCCCCGCCAGGCGCCTTTTAAAAGCTTAAAGCGTGAATATATTTCAATCTGTTAATTTAAACCACGAAATTGTTAAAAATTGTTATTCGGTGCAAATATATTTAAAGAAAAATATTCTGCAATGGGTATGAAACAGTATGAAAATACGTTAACATTTTATTAATGTGACTTTTGTCATGTTTGAGCAGGCTGGTCTTTTGGGAAGACGCTGTATTTAATTAACTATTAGCTTAATAGTCGACGGTATTTTTTTAAAATGAGGCTTACGTAGAATGATTAAAAATTATTTATAAAATTTCAATTAATTGATGAAGATCTGAAATTATTGCAGTTTTTACGCTTTTATTATTATTTATTGGTGAATTGATGTTGAAAATAGGGGGTGTGCTTGCTAAAACATCAGAAATATTTTGATTTAAGGGTATAAAAAAATGGCCCATCCAATCCTTTTGATCAATATTGGGGTTAAAATAGATCTGATCGATCCCAAAATTCATTGCACCTACGATATCTGCGTCCCATGAGTCTCCGATCATCAGTGAGCTATTTTTAGGGGCATTCATCGACTTAATGGCATATTCGAAGATCTCTTTCTTTGGTTTTTGTGCCCCTATCTCTTCCGAAATGAATATTTTTCGGAAATATTTCGATAATCCCGATTTTATAATTTTATCGTACTGCACTTCTTTGAACCCGTTTGTTATAATGGCTACATCGTACCGGCCATGCAGGTAATCCAACACTTTACGTGCACCTTCTACGAGTTTGGTTTGTAATGGCATTTCGGTCAGGTAGGTAGCGTTTACAACTTCGCCGCCTATGTTCAGCGGAGTGCCGTACTTTTCAAATGTCTCCTCAAAACGTTGAACGCTCAATACCTTTTTAGTTATAAGTCCATGGCGGTAAAGATCCCATAAGTTATCGTTTACTTTACTGTATATCTTAAAAAAGGCATCGTATGAGCCAATTAGATCCAGCAATTGCAGTTTATCCAAAGCAACATACAAGGCATCGTATGAATTGGAATTAAAATCCCAGATTGTATTATCAAGATCGAAGAACAGGTGAGTGTATTTTTGGGAGGGCATTGAAAATTTAGATTGATATGAGATTTTTAGGAGTTTATTTTTTCAAAGCCCGAAGGGCTGATATGATTATAGATATGGATGAATTAAAGCAGCCGCCAACCCCGATGGGGTGAAATAATTGGTGACATTATTCCTCATTCCAACGGAATAAATATTTTTCATCATATTCGATTTCAAATTTCTTCAAAAATTCAAGATACTCCTCTTTGAATGTCTTTTTGCGATGATGTTCTTCTTGATTTAGTATATACTGATAAACCTGTTCCATTTGAGAATGTGCGTAAGAAAACGAGCCAAACCCTTCTTGCCATGAAAATCTACCATGAACAAATTTTTGGGTGTTAATGAAATTACTTGTATTATTTTTAATATCTCTCACTAAATCAGATACAGCTATGGAAGGTTTTAACCCAATAAACAAATGAACATGATTTGCCACTCCATTCACAATTATTGGTTTCTGATTTTTGCCTTTGATGATTCCGGACATGTATTTGAAAACTTCTTCACGCCAAGGTTTTTGCAATAAGTTTGCTCTACCTTCAACAGCAAATACTGCCTGAATATAGATCTGTGAAAATGTTCCTGCCATAATTATTACATTTCACCCCCTTCGGGGTTTGGTTGATAATCAATTGAAATACAATCTATAATACTGACACCCCTTCGGGGTTAGGTTGATAATCGATTTGAAATGCAATCTATTTTTTAAAGTCCGAAGGGCTGTTATGATTATAGGCATGGATGAATTAAAGCAGCAACTAACCCCGATGGGGTGAAATGATTGGTGACATTATTCTTCATTCTTCCTCATCTTCCTTATCACCCAGTTTTGGATCGGGTTTACCTTCCAAAACGATCACAATTTCACCTTTTACGGTTTTAGATTGAAAGTGAGCCAATACTTCGGCTACCGTACCGCGGAAATTCTCTTCAAATAGTTTGGAAAGTTCGCGCGAAACTGAAACTCTCCGGTCGGGTCCAAAATTCTCGGAGAACTGCTCAAGTGCTTTAACCAGACGATATGGTGATTCGTAAAAGATCATCGTTCGGGTTTCGTCTGCTAATTCCTTTAGTTTCTTTTGCCTTCCTTTCTTTTGAGGCAAAAATCCTTCGAAACAAAACCGGTCGCTGGGAAATCCTGAATTGACAAGGGCCGGGACAAAAGCTGTTGCGCCGGGAAGACATTCAACTTCAACACCCATATTAAGGCAGGTTCTCGTTAGCAGAAACCCGGGGTCGGAAATTGATGGAGTCCCTGCATCGGATATAAGTGCAATGTTGTTTCCTGCAAGTATTTGCTCCGCAATGTGTTCTACCGTTCGGTGCTCATTGAATTTATGGTGCGATGAGAGGCGTGTTGCAATATTATAGTGTTTCAGTAAAACTGCCGAAGTTCGCGTATCTTCTGCCAAAATAAGATCCACTTCCTTTAAAATTCGCATTGCCCGTAATGTAATGTCTTCAAGGTTCCCAATAGGGGTTGGTACCAGGTATAATTTTCCCATCACCTAATTTGTAAAGCGGCGCTTAACCAGGACCAGAAATTTCTGACTGGCCTCAGTTTTGTTCCATTTAAAATTCATTTTTAAATAACTGACTGCATCTTGTATCGTGGCCAGGCTGTCAAGAGCCGCAACTGTATTTTCGAACTTTGCACTACTATTGGCAAATAATTCACGGATAAAGAGAAACCGGTCATTGATGCCGATACCATCCCAAATACTAATGATCGGAATTATTTTATATCCGGTTTCATCTTTTTCGGATGAGAGGATGTCATTAACCAATTGATGCGATTCACCCAACGTTTCATTCAACGTTTTCTTTACTTCTTTAAACTCATCAGCAAGTATTTCCTCTTTTTGATCCATATTTTCAGGAACAGCCTCCATTTCGATAGTATCAGAAGTTTCTGTTTCAGAGATTATCAGATCTTCAGGTACTTCTATTTCAATTCCGATTGGTTCTTGGGTTGTCTCTGATATGGGCTCTTCAGGTTCAACCTCGGCAGGAAAGACGTCAATAACCTCTTCTTCAATAATAACCTGACTAGCAGGTTCAATATCGCCTGATTCTGCCGGTTCAGTAAAATCAGGAAGGTGGTTTTCAACTTCTTCCTCTTCGACAACAGGACTTACTGGTTCAACATCAACTGATTCTGTAGGCTCAATCAACGCTGAAAAGTGGTCGTCAGTAAGTGGTGCATTAGGTTCAATTTCAGGTAATTCTTCGGTATTTTGTTGGCTTTCAATATTTAATGCTGCTCCCTGAACTTCATCAACAGGTATATGATCGTGCGGATCTGGCATCAAAATAGTTTTCTGCTCATCGGCAATGTCTCCTTTGGCAAACAGTTCAAAAGGCTCTTTTTCTGAATGAAAATAGGTATGAATTTCCCCTTTTTGTTCTTCTGAAGGTTCAATTACAGTCGGAATACTTTCGTGCTGAGCTGCAATTTTATGGAGTAATTCAAGTTCTCTTAATAATGCCTTCGCCCGAACGAGCGCCAATTCAACTTCATCTGACGCAGGCAGCGATTCGAATAAAAAATCGCATGTAATGCCCTCAAGATGTGCAATATCTTCTTTGATTAGCTTCAATAGTGTTTTTGCTTCCATCGTTCTTATTTTTTCGCAGCTAAAAATACGAAAAACCAAATGATAAAGGTTATTTTTGTTCTATGTTTATCGAAAGTAATCTCCCAAACAGCCGTAAACGCGGATGGATCGAAGTGATCGCTGGATCAATGTTCTCAGGGAAAACCGAAGAGTTGATCCGAAGGTTGAGGCGTGCTGAAATCGCGCGTCAAAAAGTTGAAATATTCAAACCCAGTATCGATGTCCGTTATTCATCAACCGACGTAGTTTCGCATGACGAAAATACCATTCGTTCGACAGCAGTCGATAATTCTGCGACAATCTTGTTGTTAGCTGGAAATGTTGATGTTGTAGGCATAGATGAAGCCCAATTCTTTGATGTTGGTCTGATCGATGTCTGCAATAAATTGTCAGACATGGGGATACGGGTAGTCGTTGCCGGCCTTGATATGGATTTCAGAGGAAAACCTTTCGGGCCAATGCCCGGATTAATGGCTTGCGCAGAATATGTCACAAAGGTTCATGCTATTTGTATGCGTTGTGGATACCTGGCCCATTTCAGTCACCGGCTTTCGGATGCTGAAAAATTAGTTGTTTTGGGCGAAAAGGGGGCATATGAACCTCTTTGCCGTGAATGTTTTTTTGATTTGGGCCTTGCTTCCTGTTGAAAAAAAAGGTTTTAGAATGGTTTGTAAGAATCATAAATCAAAGCTTTTGGCTGTTGGTGACCTGCAACTGGCTATTCGCCAGCCTTCTCATGAAGCTGAATCAAACAAATACTGAATTAATAGACAGGCAATATATGACTGCTGAATATTGTCTTCAGGTTGCCAGTTGCTCTTAGGAAGGAATATTTTTTAATCCGGAAAATAGTTTTAGATCTGCATAATATGATTTCATATTCGCTTAAAGAGATTGTTGCAATTATAGGTGGCCAGGTAACCGGCCCGGATAATGCAACCGATCAACCAATCAGATTTTTATCATTTGATTCACGTACCATCCTTTCAGGCAAAGAAACCCTTTTCTTCGCTTTGAAAAGTGAACGAAATGACGGTCACCGCTTTATTGAGGATGCGATAGCACTGGAAGTGAATTCATTTGTTGTTGAAGATTTACCGGCAACAACCTCTTTGAATGTCTTAGCTCAGTTTATTGTCGTGAAAGATCCATTGGCCGCACTTCAAAAACTGGCGGCTTTTCATCGTCAACGATTTACTTATCCAGTCGTCGGAATCACAGGAAGCAATGGTAAAACTATCGTAAAAGAGTGGCTTAGTGAGCTATTGAGTCCTGAATTAAAAATTATCAGAAGTCCGCGTAGTTATAATTCTCAGATTGGAAATCCGCTTTCTGTCTGGTTGATGGATCATCGGTTCGATCTTGCCATTTTTGAAGCCGGAATATCAAAGCCGGGTGAAATGGAAAGGCTCGAAGCGATTTTAAAACCTGATCATGGAATTTTCACCAACCTGGGGAAAGCGCACCTCGAGAATTTTATTTCGATTGAAGAATTGGTTGATGAGAAGATCCGATTATACATAAATAGTACACTCATTGTATATTGTAAAGATTTTGAATTACTGCATCAGGCAATTGGGAAAGCCATATTCAATAATAGTCCGCGACTTTTTAGTTGGTCTGCAAATGACCATTCCGCTGATTTGTTGATTACCAATAAAGCGAAGAACAACGAATCTACGCTTATTGAGGGCCTATTCCAGTCCGCAAAGATCTCCATCACCATTCCATTCACCGATGATGCCAGTATCGAAAATGCAATTCATTGCTGGGCGTATTTACTGGCAACAAATAGTAAACCCCAATCTTTAAAAGACAAGTTTTTAAAGATTACCCCCGTTGCGATGAGGCTTGAATTGAAAAAGGGAATAAATGGTTGCACAGTTATTAACGATTCGTACAATTCCGATACCGCATCTCTTGTAAATGCATTGGATTTTCTCGATCAACAAACTGATAACAGGAAAACGCGCTGTACGGTTATTATTTCGGATATTCTCCAATCGGGTGAAAACCCGGATATTCTGTATCGCGAGGTTGCCGATTACATTCAAATGCGTCATATTGACCGGCTCATCGGGATCGGACCGGAAATTAGCCGCTTTGGTTCTATGTTTTCTACCAATGAAAAACTCTTTTTCCCATCTTCTGATGAGTTTCTGCTTCATTTTAAGGAAGGCGACTTCAATCACGAAGTAATTCTTTTGAAAGGTGCGCGGCAATTCCGTTTCGACAGAATTTCAGCAGTACTTCAGCAGAAGGCTCACCAGACAGTGATGGAAATTGATCTTGACGCGATGGTTTATAACCTTAACTTTTATCGCGAGAAGTTGAGTCCGACTACTAAAGTGATGGCGATGGTAAAAGCTTTTTCGTATGGAACCGGATCGGTGGAGGTTGCGAATGTACTGCAATACAGACGAATCGATTACCTTGCTGTTGCCATTGCTGACGAAGGTATCGAACTAAGGAATAATGGAATTGAGGTTCCTATCCTTGTGATGAATCCTGAGGAGCATGGTTTTGATGCAATGATTGAGAACCGGCTTGAGCCAAATATTTACCGCTTCGAATTGCTTCAAAAATTTGATGAAGCTTTAAAACGAAATGCGGTCAGCAATTTCCCCGTTCACCTGAAAGTCGATACAGGAATGAAACGGCTTGGTTTCGATCATCCAGAGGCGATGATTAAAGTGGCGAAATTTATCCGGAATAATGACACCATGTATATTCGTTCGGTGTTCTCTCACCTGGCAGTAAGTGACGATCCAGGTAATGACCGGTTTACACAATTGCAGTTCGAGAGATTCAGGGAATATTGTGACATTATCACAAACCAGTTTGATTATAAGATTTTAAGACATATCTTGAATTCATCGGGGATTGAGCGTTTCCCGGAAATGGAATTGGATATGGTTCGGCTTGGAATTGGCCTTTATGGTGTAAGTTCAGTTTGCCAGAATGAATTACGCAATGTCGCCACTCTTAAAACCACTATTTCCCAAATAAGAACGGTTGAAGCGGGTGATACAATTGGTTATGGAAGAAGAGGCGTGGCTAACACACCACTAAGAATCGCAATTTTGCCAATCGGTTATGCTGATGGATTCAACAGACGATTGAGCAATGGGGTGGGGAAGGTATTGATCGGTGGATTAAAAGCTCCGGTTATCGGAACCATCTGCATGGATATGTGTATGGTGGATGTTACCGGGATCGTTGCTCACGAAGGAGACCGGGCAATTATTTTTGGAGAAGATCTGCCCGTAAGTGAGGTGGCTGAAACCTTGGGTACAATCTCCTATGAAATTCTTACCTCTATTGGACAGCGGGTTAAACGAATTTATTTTAAGGAGTGAAAAGGCCATAGTCTTTGTTATCAAGGGTACTCAGTATCATCCAAAATTAGTTTTTTATACGAAATGTTTTCCGCTAAAAAAGGAGAGCTTGCGCCAGCTTTCCAGTCAGCTCCTGACTTACAGGTACCACCCTAATAAACCTTTTCAAAAAGCACAAGACTTTGTCAATATCGCAGGACTAATTAAAGTAGTTCTTTTTTGCGTGCATTCAGTACATTGGGAATGAGAATGAATTGATTTTGTATTTACATTTTTGGGGTTTTCCAAACATAAAAAAAATTGTCAGATTAGATTTAACTGGGATCAAAAAACCCGGATTGTTTATAACAATAGTTCGTTCAAAAAGTAAATATATTTAAGCGGCCATAGTGCCAAAATTCAACAGTTCTTTGACATGCTGATGATTTTTGATTGAGTTCGGATTAATGGCGAACAGGCGAAAAAATCTCGATA
>Ga0209430_1001837_pt1 | contig 14834 bp, 15 predicted proteins | sample BarGraIncub1133A_FD_184504 | JGI IMG/M metagenome (GOLD analysis project Ga0209430, IMG submission 184504) | Arctic peat soil microbial communities from Barrow, Alaska - Barrow Graham LP Incubations 11-33A (SPAdes) (version 2) | ecosystem: Environmental > Terrestrial > Soil > Wetlands > Peat... | reverse complement strand
CCGGGTGGACGATGCCCGCGACCGGCAAAGCGGCGGTACCGGCATCGGCCTCGCCATAACGGAGCGCGCGGTGAAGCTTCACCGCGGGTCGCTGACCGCTCGCAACGCAACCGGCGGTGGCCTGCTGATCGAGATCCTGTTGCCCGTCTCAGCCGTGCTGCCTGGTTGACTCTCCCGGCGATCCCGTACCCCTGTCCGGCCCGCAAGGCGATGTCTCCTTGCTTTTGCCGGCTTATCTGTTCTATAATGCGACCTGTCGGAAATCGCCACCTCGGCTAAGTTGAAAAACCTGCGCGCGGGCCATGCCATGAAAATCGTATCCCTTTTGCTGATAATCGCCTATCTGTTGCTCCCTGCCGTCTGCTTCGGGCACCCTTGCGAGGCGCTTTCGGCGAACGCGCAGCAGAGCAGCATCGCATCCGAGGCGTCCGGCGGCTGTCCCTTGGATCACGATACCGACTACTGCGAAACAACCTGCTGCTGCGCCGGGCACCTTCCCCTTGCCTCCTTTGATAAAATCCCCTACGCGGATCCGGCCGCCCGACTGGTGTCCTATGAACCCCAACTTGCCCTGCCACGACTGATAGACAGGATTTTTGTCCCCCCTCAAAACCTTTCCTGATTTAATCCCGGTACTATCTATACAAACTTCATCGTCCGTAGCACAAACCCGTGCATGGGAATAACCAACTATGTATGAATGGTCGCTCAAAAAGCTGAAGCGGCTGATCGTGGCGGTCATCGGCATTACCATTCTTATCATCGGCATTGCCATGATGGTTCTGCCTGGTCCGGCCGTGGTGGTTATCCCGCTCGCACTGGGCATTCTCGCCACCGAGTTCGTCTGGGCTCGCAGACTGCTGCAGATCGTGAAGGAGCGCATACAGCGCTACGCAGGCAACCGAAAAAACAACCAAAAACCCTAGGGAGAAAACGATATGAAATGCCCGGTATGCACAGGATTGGACCTCAAGATGGCCGAACGCCAGGGGATAGAAATCGATTACTGTCCCGAGTGCCGCGGGATCTGGCTCGACCGCGGGGAACTGGAAAAAATCGTGGAGCGCTCCTACAATCAGGCAAATACCTTTGGTCAGCCGGAACCCCGGAACTACCAGAACGGCCACAGTCAGGGGCGCTACGGAAACGAGCATGGTGGTGATGACCGCTACGGCAAGGAGCGCCATGGCGATGACCACGGCTATGGTCCCAACGGCCAGCACCGCAAAAAATCATGGCTTTCCGAACTGCTTGATTAGATTGACTACCCGAGACGCGGGAGGAGGCGACCCCTCCCGCGCAGTCACCAACGATCAACGACCCGGAGGGTACCCATCATGAAACATATAGTAGCGATATTCCTGGGCATCGGGCTTCTGGCCTTGTGCGGCTGCACAAGCGAAAATGCCCCGCAACCGCCGCAAAAGCTCCCCGCCGTCTCGCTCTCGGCGGCCGACAAGGAAAAGCTGGCGGCGTTCCAGAAGGATCTGCTGAGCGTCGGCAATCTTACCGACAGGGCCGTCAAACTGGCGACAGACGAGGTGAAGAATGTCCTCAAGGGTGGGAAGGTTTCCCTCGATCTCCCTTCCATCCTCGACAAGGCGCAGGCTGAATGCCTGCGGAGCGGGGCGACCCTCGCCAAAAAAGCGGTTCCCGCGGCACTGCCACCCGAGATGAAGAGCCTGCTTAACGAGGGGACCGCCGGGCTTATTGCCGCCAACAAGGCGTACGCCGAGTCCTTCGACGCCATCAAGAGCTTTGCCGCCGACAAGAATCCCATGGTTCTGCTGGAGTACCGGAAAAAAAGTTCGCAAGCAGAGGGACTTTACCGCGCCGCCGCCGCTAAGTTTAAAGTAATCATGACGGCGGCAGGTGTCGCGCAGTGAGTCGCTGGCCTGAAGCCGGGAGGCACAAGGGAGGACCGCAACCCTGCCTATGGTTTCCTTTTTGAGGCTGGTGTCTTGGGGTAGATTGCTGGTGTCAGGTCGGTGCCAGCTGCCATTTCTTTGCTTCTTCCATATTTCCTCCACAATTAGAGGGTAGGGTAGCCGCAGGTCGCATTGACACCGGTAAATAAGTATTTGTTACTGGGCACGTAAATAATCTAGCCGATTGTTAACTTATCGTCACGGGTTCAGTACGTGGTGATCAATTTGTGAAGGATATTTAGAAAAGACTACCAAACAGCCATCCGTTTATGCATAATGAACGGAGACCCCGTGGGCGTCATCGCGTGCCTTAACATGTCCTGGATTATGTATAAACTCTCTTGCCGTCCCTTGAGTGGGATCAAAGAGTATTACCATTTGTTGTCATGTATATGACAAGGGAAGTAGATACCGATGAAGCAAACTTCGAAAATTCTGGTGAGTTCTATTCTGTTGCTCTGCTGCGTCTCCTGTGCGGCCAAAAAAGAGAAGCCCAAGGCAAAACCGGCGGTGCCGGTGACGGTGGCACTGGCGCTGCAAAAAGATGTTCCGGTGCGCGTGAAAGCCATCGGCAACATTGAGTCGTTCACGAGCGTCGCCATCAAGTCGCAGGTAAACGGCCAGATCGCCCGGGTCCATTTCCGGGAAGGAAGCGACGTGGAGAAGGGCGCCTTGCTGATCAGCATCGACCCGGAGCCGTTCATTGCAATACTCCGCCAAGCCGAGGCCACCCTGGCCAAGGACCAGGCCCAGGCCAGGTTCGCCCGGGATCAGGCCAGTCGCTACGCGGGGTTGGTGAAGGAAGGCATCGTTACCCGGGACCAGTATGAGCTGCTGGCCTCGAATGCCGCTTCGCTAGCGGCCACCGTGGTAGCCGACAGAGCCACCATTAGAAGCGCCAAAATCCAGATCAGCTATTGCTCCATCCGTTCCCCGATCTCGGGCCGAACCGGCACCCTGGCGCTGCAGCCGGGGAACCTGGTGAAGTCCAACGACCTCCCCATCGTCACCATCAACCAGGTGACACCCATCTACGCCACCTTTTCCATTCCGGAAAAACTGCTGGGGGACGTGAAACGCGCCATGGCGGGCAAGGAATTGAGGATCGAGGCGCTTATCCCGAACGAGCCGGGAAGCAGCGAGGTCGGCACCATCAGTTTCCTGGATAACTCGGTGAACGCCGCCACCGGCACCATCAAGCTCAAGGGGGCTTTTCCCAACAAATCCAGAAAGCTCTGGCCGGGCCAGTTTACCGATGTGGTCATGACGCTGGGGCTTTTGAAAAATGCCGTGGTTATTCCGACCACCGCCATCCAGACCAGCCAGCAGGGACAGTTCGTCTACGTGGTGAAATCCGACAAGAAGGTGGAGATGCGCCCGATAACCGTCGCGACCGCGGTGGGCGACGAGACGGTTATCGAGAAGGGACTGGCGCCGGGCGAGACGGTGGTAATGGACGGCCAGTTGCGCCTGACCCCGGGCGCCACGGTTTCCACCAAGGAGCGGCAGCCGGCCGGGGGTAAAAAACCATGAATATAGCGGATATCTTCATCCGCAGGCCGATCATGACCTCCCTTATCATGAGCGCCATCTTCATCTTCGGGGTGGTCTCCTATCGCCTGCTGCCGGTGAACGACCTGCCCAACGTGGATTTCCCGACCATCCAGGTGAACGCCAACCTCCCCGGCGCCAATCCCGATACCATGGCCGCCGCGGTGGCGACCCCGCTGGAAAACCAGCTCTCCACCATCGCCGGCGTCGATTCCATGACCTCAACCAACGGCGTCGGCACCACCAGGATCACCCTCCAGTTCAACCTGGACCGCAGTATCGACGCGGCCGCCCAGGATGTGCAGACGGCCATATCGGCCGCCAGCCGGTCGCTTCCGAAAAACATGACCACGCCGCCATCGTTTCGCAAGGTGAATCCGGCGGATCAGCCGGTGCTTTACCTGGCGCTCAGCTCCCCCACGCTGCCGCTTTCCGCGGTCGACGAGTATGCCCAGACCCTGATCGCGCAACGGCTCTCCACCATCAGCGGCGTGGCCCAGGTCAACGTGAACGGTTCCCAGAAATACGCCGTGCGGGTCCAGCTTGACCCCAAGGCTCTGGCCTCCCGCCAGATCGGCATCGACGAGGTGGCGACTGCGGTCGGCGCCGCCAACGTCAACCTGCCGACCGGTGTGCTGGATGGGTCGAAGCAGGCATTCACCATCGAGGCGAACGGGCAGATGTTCAAGGCGGACGCCTACCGGCAGATGGTGGTGGCCTACCGGGACGGCTCGCCCATCCGCCTGGGGGAGCTCGGACAGGTCATCGATACCGTCGAGGACACCAAGACGGCGGGCTGGTACAACAAATCCCGCGCCATCGTCCTGACCGTCCAGCGCCAACCCGGGACCAACACCATCCAGGTGGTGGACAACGTCAAGAAGCTGCTGCCGACCTTCCGGAGCCAGATGCCGGCCTCGGTCGAGCTGAGCGTGCTCTTCGACCGCTCAGTCCAGATCCGCGAGTCCATGGACGACGTCAAGTTCACCCTGGTCTTGACCATCGGCCTGGTGATCATGGTGATCTTCCTCTTCCTGCGCAACGTCTCCGCCACCATAATCCCCGCCCTGGCGGTGCCGATGTCCATCGTGGGCACCTTCTCCGTCATGTATCTGCTCGGCTTCTCCATCAACAACCTTTCCATGATGGCCCTGACTCTGGCGGTCGGCTTTGTGGTGGATGACGCCATCGTCATGCTGGAGAACATCGTCCGTCACATGGAAAAGGGGATGAGCGCGATGGAGGCGGCCTTCAAGGGCTCCAAGGAGATAGGCTTCACCATCATCTCCATGACCATTTCGCTGGTGGCGGTCTTTATTCCGGTGCTGTTCATGGGGGGGATCCTCGGTCGCCTCCTGAACGAGTTCGCCATCACCATCAGCGTGGCGATCCTGGTCTCCTGCTTCGTTTCCCTGACGCTCACCCCCATGCTCTGCAGCCGCTTCCTGAAACCGCCGGTGACCGAAAACCACGGACGGATGTTTCTCGCTCTGGAGCGCTTCTTCGACGGCCTGCTCGGTATCTACGAGAGCTCCCTGAAGCAGGTGCTCCGCTTCCGGCGCACCACCCTGGTGGTGACGCTGCTGCTCACGCTGCTTACCGGATGGCTCTTTACCGTGATCCCTATGGGGTTCCTCCCCACCGAGGATACCGGTCGTCTCAACGCCAGCACCGAGACGGCCCAGGGGACCTCCTTCGCGGAAATGAAGCTGCATCAGGAAGCTGTGGCCGCCATCATCGCCCAGGATCCCAATGTCGACGGCTTCATGTCATCCATAGGTGGCGGCGGCGGCAGCAATACCGGCCGTTTCTTCATGCGCCTCAAGCCGCGCGGCGAACGGAAGCTCTCCACGGAGGAGATCATCAAGGAGTTGCGCCCGAAGCTTGCCAAGGTCCCGGGCATCAGCGTATTCCTGAAGAACGTCCCCTCCATTCAGATCGGAGGCACCAGTTCCAAAAGCATGTACCAGTACACCCTGCAGGGGCAGGATACCGCTGAGCTGTACCGCTCCTCGGCCGAGTTCGAGACCAGGCTCAAGAAGCTCCCGGAACTTATGGACGTGACCAGCGACCTGCAGATCAGCAATCCCCAGGTGCATGTGGAGATCAATCGGGACAAGGTCGCGGCGCTGGGCCTCACCGTGCAGCAGGTGGAGGACGCCCTTGCCTATGCCTACGGCGCGCGTCAGGTTTCCTCCATCTTCGCCCCGACCAACCAGTACCAGGTGATCCTGGAACTCGACCCGCTCTACCAGGGCGATCCGGCCGCACTCAGCATGCTTTACATCCACCCGGCAACCGGGCAGCTGGTGCCGCTGGAAACCATCGCGACCATTTCCAAGACCATCGGGCCGCTGGCGGTGAATCACCTGGGGCAGCTTCCCGCGGTAACCATCTCGTTCAACCTCCGCCCGGACGTAGCCCTCGGTGACGGCATGAAGCTGGTCGACGATCTTGCCAAAACGGCGCTCCCTCCGACCGTCAGCACCAGTTTCCAGGGGACCGCCCAGGCCTTCAAGTCCTCTTTCAGCGGGTTGTGGCTCCTGCTGGTGATAGCGATCTTTGTCATCTACGTCGTGCTCGGCGTGCTCTACGAGAGCTACATCCACCCGATCACCATCCTGTCCGGGCTGCCGGCCGCCGGTTTCGGCGCCCTGATCACCCTGATGATATTCGGCAAGGATCTCAATATCTACGGTTTCGTCGGGATCATCATGCTGCTCGGCATCGTCAAGAAAAACGCAATCATGATGATCGACTTCGCCCTGGAAGCGGAGAGAACTGAAGGTAAAACCCCGCTGGAGGCCATCTATGAAGGGGCTGTGGTCCGTTTCAGGCCGATCATGATGACCACCATGGCGGCGTTGATGGGAACCCTCCCCATCGCCATTGGCCTTGGCGCCGGCGGGGAGTCGCGGCAACCGCTCGGCCTCGCGGTTGTCGGCGGGTTGCTGACCTCGCAGCTTTTGACCCTCTTCATCACGCCGGTGGTCTACTACTACATGGATGTGCTGCTGACCCGGGTGAGGCCGCGAAAAGCGGCGGCGCCGCGGGTGGCTCTTGCCGCGGATGCGGAGCTGTAACGCGCCCCATTCCAATACGAGGTTGACGCATGAAAAAATGTCCCTATTGCGCGGAAGAGATTCAAGATGAAGCGATCAGATGCAAGCACTGCCAGGCGGACCTGATAGCGTCTCAGGCTTCCCCCGCTCCAGTGAACCGGAAAACAGAGTTCACGAGCGCCAAGTTTCTGGGTATTGCAGGTTCCTTGATTCTGTTCGTGGGGGTGTTCCTGCCTATCGTGAGCGCGCCCATGGTGGGAAACATGAATTGTTTTCAAAACGGCAAGGCGCACGGCATCGTTTTAATCGTGCTTGCCGTTATCTCCTTATTGCTGACTCTTGCCCAAAGGAACAGCTGGTTATGGCTAACCGGCATCGGTTCCTTGGCCACCCTGGGCTTCACCTATTACAAAATCCATGCGAAAATGAGTGATATGGAAAAAATGCTGGGCGGGAAACTGGAAGGGAATCCCTTCCGCGGCTTGGCGGATGTTGTCATGCAGAGCGTCCAGATGCAATGGGGATGGGCCGTTCTGATAGTCGGCGCCGTGCTCCTGATCAGTTCAGCCCTCGCGGCGGGGAATGGGCGTTCCGAGGGCATCCGATGAAATTCGGCCAATGCCCGGCATCTGCTCTCCGCTGTTAGCTTTCGTTGGCTGGAGCCTTTCATAGCGCTTGCGCAAATCTTAAATTTAGGCCGTATCCTGACATGGATGCGGCCTTTTTCGCGGCACGCAGTCGAACAGCGACCATCTCAGTGGGGCAAGGTCCCGGGAAGGAGGGATTTGCCAGGGGGAAGAATTTCGTTCTGGCGGATGGGATGAGGTTGATTCAGGCGTGTAGTCCGAGGTAGCGCTGCCGGGAAATATAGCCCTGGTTAATGAAGTTTGTGCCGACTGACCCGGGCCTTTGGCGGTGGAAAAAACTTTTCCACCAAGGCTGTGGATAACTCGGTCCGGGTTGTGGATATGTTGCAAGATTGTTACGCATACTTCAGTACTTTAGCGTCCTGCCCAACGAATGTGCAGCGATTGTAACTAGCTGTAATTGCGTGTCAATAATTATTCTGGTTGTTGCAAAATAATCTCCGGTCGTGCGGGACGATAAAAATATCGCAACAAGGCAGGAAAAGTGGATAACTAGGTCGAAATACTGTGAAAAGCGGGATACCAGCAGCGTGGCGTCCGATCATGAATGACCGCCCTTTTCTAATTTTCAGGGAGGCCGGCGCATGTGTTTTTCCTGACCCATCGACTCCGGTTTGCCCCGGATCGGCTAAACGCTTGCCATGGCGTCAATCAGGCCCAGGGTCTCGAAACCTGCAGAAGGGTTCCTGGAACCCGTCTCATTTTCTCCAGACGGGCTGGCCGCCCTCAGTTAGCCGCGCCTGGGTCGGGTTTTCGCATGAGCGCGACGAGTTCCATGGCGTTCCTGGGCGCGGCGCCGCCTGCGTCGTTGTTGAAATAGATGAAGACGTCCCGGTTTCCCGCGAGGTAGCCCCTGATCCTGCCGGCATCCCGCTCGAGTTGGGACCTCGTGTATTCCCCGCTGTAGCTTCCCTGGGCGCCGTGCCTGCGCAGGTAGACAAAGTCAGAGGTAAGCGGCGGCGCGTCGAGAAAAGGGGGCCAATCCGCCATGCAGAGCGCGACGTTTCGAGCCTTGCAGAGTTCCACCACCTCGCCACGGAGCCAGCTCTCGTTTCTGCATTCAAGAGCGCTTCGCACCGGGTAGTTCGCCAGCAGGGCGAGGAAGCGCTCCAGTCTCTCCAGACTGCAGCCGAACTGCGGCGGGAACTGCCAGAGGACCACCCGCAACTTTTCCTTCAGAAGCAGCGCGGGCGCGAAAAACCTCTCCAGAGGCGTCTCGGTTTCCAGAAGCTTTTTTAGGTGGGTGATGTATCTGCTACCCTTCAGGGCGAAAGAGAAATCGGCCGCGCTCTCCTGGTACCACCTGGTGAAGGTTTCCGCGGTCGGAGTGCGATAGAAGGTCACGTTGAGCTCCACCGTGGAAAGTTGGGAGCCGTAATAGGGAAACCACCCTTTCTGGTCGAGATCCTCCGGGTAGAAGGGGCCGCGCCAATGACGATAACTGAAGCCGCTGCAGCCGATACAGAGTTCCGGCATCTTCATCACCTCTTAAGCGTTACCAGGAGCGCTCCCAGCGCAGTCCCATGAAGTCCGGCCCGATGACCGGCGCCAGATTCAGCGCATTTTCCGGCGTGACGAACAGTTTCCCCACGCCGTAGGCAAGCAGGCTTGAGGCGACCACGTCGCGCCAGTGGTGGTTACGGTTGTCGACCCGCACGTAAGCGACGTACCCGGTCAGCATCCAGGCGGGTACGCCGTACTCCCAACCGTAACGCTCCTGCAGAAAGGAGGCACCCGAGGCGAGAAATGCGACGTGCCCGGAGGGAAAGCCGTAGGGGCCTCCGTCGGGACGCTTGCCCCAACTGGTGTTGTTGAATCCGAGCCGCGCGGCCGAGGTGAGCGTCTGGTTGACCAGGGTGTTGCGCAGCCACTGCTTCTCCCCCTCGACATCGCCCTGGAAATAGGCGAGGGCGAAGGCGGCCGCCGGGACGACGCCCGTTATGATGTCTCCCGACAGGTTGTCGGCGCCCCTGGCTGCGGTGGTTAGGCTGAACAGGGTGAATGCCAGGGCGAATACGGTCGCCAGGCGTGGAAGTAGCGGCATGGGTTGGCTCCTTTAGTGGAAAATGACTGCGACCTCGGTCCAGCCGGGGAGTGGGCGCGCGTGGGGGACCGGTCCGGAGGGGAGCCTGTTGGCTCTCCAGGGTCAAGTATACCCCGCGCATCAGGGAGGAATCGGCACAAAAAAAGGCGGGGCCTTTTGGGCCCCGCCTGGTGTCTCAGGTTGGAACGGTTACATCTTGTGGCATTTTTCGCAGTCGCCGGTGGTGGAAAAGGCGTCCTTCGCGTTGTGGCAGGCGCCGCAGGATTTCCCCTTTTCCATCTCGGCCATGGTGACATGCTTGGCGCCCCTCTTGAAGGCGAACAGCTTGCTGTGGCAGTCCGCGCATTTGTAGGCGTCGAGGTGGAATTTATGGCTGAACTTGGCGTCGCCGCTTTCGGTCTTGAAGATCATGTCGCCGGGGGTGAACCCCTTGTGGCACTTGTGGCAATCTCCCGCGACGGAGAAGGCTTCCTTGCCGTTATGGCAGGCGCCGCAGGATTTCCCCTTTTCCATCTGGGCCATGGTGATTTGCTTGGCGTCGCTCTTGAACTGGAACAGCCTGGTGTGGCAATCCTTGCAGCCGAAGGAGGCGGTGTGGAACTCGTGGCTGAAGCTGACCGGGTTGATCCCCCGGGTCTTGAAGGCGATATTGTGGGGCTTCATCCCCTTGTGGCAGTTGCCGCAGTTGCCGACGACGGTGAAGGCCTTCTTGCCGTTGTGGCAGGCGCCGCAGGTTTTCCCCTTTTCCATCTGCGCCATGGTGACGCGCCCTTCCTTGCCGGTGATGGTCCTGCCGTTATGGCACTCCTTGCACTGGCCGTTCAGCTTGCTTATATGTGTTGCGTGGCTGAATACTATTTCACCCGCGCCTTTCACCTTGTACTCTATGTTACGCGGCTTTCCCTTGTGGCACCTGACGCAACTCTTGCTATCGGCCACACTGAAAGTCTTGACTCCAGAATGACAGGCGCCGCATGACTTGGTCTTTTCCATCTCGGCCATGGTATAGTGGTGGCGGTTTTTCAGATTGAAAATTGCGTTGTGACAGACCTTGCAATTGTTGTTATATTTTTTAAGGTGGACGATATGGCTGAAGCTGACCGGATCGGCGTTCTTGACCGGAAACTTGATGTCCTTTGTCTCCAACGCCGAAACAGCGAACGGCGAAAAACAAAGGATGAGAAGCGTAAGGATGGCGAGGCGAAACTGCATAGTACACTCCCTTCTTGCTGGTGGTATATTTGGCTCTGCCGACCGAGGCAATAGCCGCAATAATATACACATCCAATCTGTTATCGTCAATTTAAAAGTATTGATCGTTTTTTATGTTAGTATCCGGACCATTCCGGCTCCAAGGAGGAATAATGAAAGTAACAATCCTCGTTCTCGTGGTACTGCTGCAATTTCCCGCCTCCTCCGCCCAGGCCGCCTTTTACCAGTGGGTCGACACCCATGGAGTGACCCATTTCACCGATAACCACGACAAGATACCGAGCAGATACCGGAAGAGTGCGAAGCGGCTCGATCTGACCGATCAGTCCGCGCCGGCCCAGGCTTCCGCGCCGGAGCCCCAGGCCCCGGCCCAGGCCGCGCCGCCGAAGGCATCAAGCTACGGCGGCCAGACGGAAGGCTGGTGGCGGGAGAAGTTTTCCGCGTTGCGCGGCGAGCTGAAGGCGCTCGGGGAAGGGCTCCCGGCCAAGCAGGCCCAGCTTGCCGAACTCAGGCGCAAGCGGGTGATCTACACCAGGGCGCGGGACCGCGAGGCGGTGAACTCCATGCAGGCCGAGATCTCCGCCGACGAGGCGCGCATGGCTGATTTGCAGAAGCGTCTCGACGCGCTGGAGCTGGATGCGGCCAAGGCCTTGGTCCCGGCTGAGTGGCGCCAGTAGCTTTTGTCGCCAATTTTATTAGCGGTTGCGGGCGTAGTTCAGCTGTGCTATAAAAAATTTCCGCTTAGTAACGATGGAGACGCCAGATAACATGAACGGAATTGACAAGATAATAGAGATCGCGCTCGCCGAGGATATCCATACCGGCGACATCACCACCCTCGCCGTGCTGCCGCATCCGCGCAGGATGCGCGCCCGGCTGATCGCCAAGGAGCCGATGGTGCTGGCCGGCGTGGCCGTGGCCGAGCGGGTTTTCGCACGGCTCGACCCCTCCGCCCGTTTCAGCGCCGCTTTTTCCGACGCCGACCGGCTGCAGGTGGGGGACGTCATCGCCCGTATCGAGGGGGATGCAGCCGCCCTCTTGCAGGGGGAACGGGTCTCCCTGAACCTGCTGCAGAGGATGTGCGGCATCGCCACCCAGACCGCGGCTTACGTCAAGGAGATCGAGGGGACCGGCGCGCGGGTGGTCGACACCAGGAAAACCACCCCCGGATTGAGGGTGCTGGAGAAATACGCCGTCAGGGTGGGCGGGGGGACCAACCACCGCACCGGGCTCTACGACGGTGTGCTGATCAAGGAGAACCACATCGCCGCGGCCGGCGGCATCCTGGAGGCGGTTCGCCTGGCTCGCGCCTATATCCCGCACACCCTGAAGGTGGAGGTGGAGACCGAGACGCTGGACCAGGTGTCGCTCGCCCTTCAGGCTGGCGCCGACATCATCATGCTGGACAACATGACCCTCCCCGAGATGACCGAGGCGGTGCTCCTGATCGGCCGGCGCGCCCTGGTCGAGGCCTCCGGCGGCGTGAACCTGCAGAGCATCCGGGCGATCGCCCAGACCGGGGTGGACATCATCTCGGTTGGGGCGCTCACCCATTCGGTCCGGGCCGCGGACATCTCCATGCTGATGGAGGAGTGTTGAAAGAGGGGAGCCTGGACGGCAGGATCCTGGAACAGCTCCGCGCCGGCGACGGTTTCGCCTCGGGCATGGCGCTGAGCCGGCTCCTGGGAATCTCCCGGACCGCGGTATGGAAGCATGTCAAGGGGTTGAGGAACCAGGGGTATCGCATCGAGGCGGTGCCCGCCAGGGGTTACCGGCTGCTCAACTCCCCCGACCTGCTCGCGCCGCTCGATCTCAGCGCGGGACTTGACACCCGCAGGGTCGCTTCCAGGATCGTCTGCCTCAAGGAAACCGAATCGACCAACGCGGTTGCTTTCCGGCTGGCGGAGGAGGGCGCCCCGGAGGGGACCGTCGTGATCGCCGACTCCCAGTCGGCGGGGAAGGGGCGGCTCGGCCGGGTCTGGCTCTCGCCTCCCGGGGTGAACCTGTACTGCTCGATCGTGCTGCGCCCCCCGATCTCGCCGGTCGCCGCCTGCCAGCTCACCTTTCTCTCCGTGGTCGCCGTGGCGCGCGCCATCGAAAACTGCACGGCGCTGGCGCCCCAGATCAAGTGGCCCAACGACATCCTCATATCGGGCAAGAAGGTCGCGGGACTTTTGAACGAGATGAACGCGGAGACGGAGAAGGTGAATTTCGTCGTGCTCGGCATCGGCGTGAACCTGAACATGCGTCTGGACCAGCTGGGAGAAGGGGTGCGCCATCCCGCCACCTCGCTTCTGGAGGAGGGTGGCGTCGAGGTGGACCGGGCACGGTTCGTCCGTTCCCTGCTTGCCGAGCTGGACGAGCTCTACGACCGCTTTCTGCGCGAGGGCGAAGGGCCGGTGCGGGCCGAATGGTTGGAGCGCTCCGCCATTCGCGGCAGGAGCGTCCGGGTGAGCTGCGGGGCTCGCGAGTTCACCGGCGTGGTCCAGGGGGTGGACGCCTTCGGCGCGCTCCTGGTGCAGCCGGCAGGCGGCGCGCTGGAAACGGTGCTCTCCGGCGACGTGACCCTGATCTGATGCCTAAACCTCGCTCCCCGGGAGCTTGGGACCAGGGCGAAAGGAAGCCGGAGGGCTGGGCCGGGTCATATCACTCCCGACACCTCCTTCCGGGCCGCCGCTTGCAACCGGGAGACGACGGGATATTTTTGGAGGTTTCATTTGCTGCTGGTGATTGATGTGGGGAACAGCAACATCGTCCTCGGAATCTACGATGAAGAGCGGCTGGTCAGGGACTGGCGGATATCCACCGACAAGTCCAAGACCACCGACGAGTACGGCATACTGCTTCACGACCTGTTCCGTCTGGCGGGGATCATCTTCACCGACGTGAAGGACATCATCATCTCCTCGGTGGTGCCCACACTTACCGGGGTTCTGGAGAAGCTGGCCCAGCAGTATTTCGGGATCACCCCCTACGTGGTGGGGCCGGGGATCAAGACCGGCATGCCGATCCATTACGACAACCCGAGGGAGGTCGGAGCGGACCGGATCGTCAACGCCATCGCGGGGTTCGAGAAGTACCACTCGGCGCTCATCATCGTCGACTTCGGCACGGCGACCACCTTCGACTACGTGAACCGGAAGGGTGAGTACTGCGGCGGCGCCATCGCGCCCGGGCTGATGATCTCCATGGAGGCGCTCTTCCAGAAGGCGAGCAAGTTGCCACGGGTTGAAATAGCGCGCCCCCCGAGCATCCTCGCTAAGAACACGGTGAATTCCATGCAGGCGGGGATCTTCTTCGGGTACGTGGGGCTGGTTGACGGGATCGTGCAGCGCATGAAGGTCGAGGGGAAGGAGAGTCCCAGGGTGATCGCCACCGGCGGTCTCGCCGCCCTGATCGCGCCCGAGTCGACGACCATCGAGTCGGTGGACGAGTTCCTCACCCTGGAGGGGTTGAGGATCATCTATCTCAGAAACAAGTGAAACGGATTTCAGAGTTCAGAGTTCAGAGTTCAGAGTTCAGAGTTCAGAGTTCAGAGTTCAGAGTTCAGAGTTCAGAGTTCAGAGTTGGCGGGAGGCAGTGGTGTAGGGTTTTAACTTCGAACTTAGAACTCTGAACAGTTTCTATTCCTACAGGGGGCACTATGGGAAGGTTTGAGACGGTAAAACTGCGGAATCTGGGTGTCGTGGCTCATGGCGGCGCCGGGAAGACCTCGCTTGTCGAGGCGATCCTGTTCGACACCGGCATGGTCGATCGCCTCGGGCGGGTCGACGACGGCAGTTCCACCATGGACTTCGAACCGGAGGAAATCAAGAGGCGGATCTCCATCACCTCCTCCCTGCACCACTGCGAGTGGAACGGCCACTCCATCCACTTGGTGGACACCCCGGGCTACGGGAACTTCCTCGCCGACTCCCGCTCCTGCATGAGGGCGCTCGACTGCGCCGTGGTGATGCTCTCCGCCATCTCCGGGGTGAAGGTCCAGACCGAGGAGGTCTGGCGCTGGGCCAACGAGTTCGAGATCCCGCGCATCGCCTTCGTGAACAAGATGGACCGGGAACGGGCCAGCTTCTTCCGGGCCATAGACGACATGGAGAGGTCGCTGGGCGCACGGGGTGTCGCGGTGCAGATGCCTCTCGGGGCGGAGGCCGATTTCGCCGGGGTGATCGACCTGATCAGGATGAAGGCCTACCGCTTCGACGGCGACCTCTCCGGCGCTTTCTCCGAGAGCGAGATCCCGAAGGACTCCCTGGACGAGGCCAAGCGTCTGCGGGAGCTGATGGTCGAGACGGTCGCGGAGGCCTACGATGCCCTGACCGAGAAGTTCCTCGAGGCGGGGGAGCTGAGCGAGGAGGAAATCCTGGACGGACTCCGGGTGGGTACCTTGAGA
>Ga0209430_1001836_pt1 | contig 14842 bp, 10 predicted proteins | sample BarGraIncub1133A_FD_184504 | JGI IMG/M metagenome (GOLD analysis project Ga0209430, IMG submission 184504) | Arctic peat soil microbial communities from Barrow, Alaska - Barrow Graham LP Incubations 11-33A (SPAdes) (version 2) | ecosystem: Environmental > Terrestrial > Soil > Wetlands > Peat... | reverse complement strand
GACCCGTTCGGGGACCTCAAAAGTTCCAGCCCGTGCGGTTGAAATTTGCGGATAAACAAAACCAAGAATGGTGGCCAGTTTGCTTTCACCATACGTTGGCCGCCGTGATTCAAGAATGGGTTTGTAAATGGTTTGTTCTTTTTTACTGATGTACTCTCCGATTTCAAGTCCGGTGCAGTCTGCGGTAACTCCACTATCGGTTTTCATGCCGATCCGTGGAGCTAATTCCCGTCCGGAGGTCGTTGCAGCGAAAAGAGCAATTTCCGGTTTTCTTTCCTGAATGACTTGTGTAAAAATGGATGAAAATGGAAGAACAAGATATTCTTCAAGCAAGTCATTTTCAACAAGAATAACCTCATCAGAACCATGTTCAATCAGCGTTTGAGCCAAGGACTGAATATTTTTCCCTATCATCAATGTGATGACTTTGGTGTTGTTACCCAACTGTGTAGCCAGATTCCTGGCCGGAGTCAACAGTTCGAGTGATGGTCTGGAAATCTGCCCATCGGTGACTTCTGCCCAGGTAAGAATTCCGCTTGCCCCATTTCTGAAGTCTTTTTCGGGAAAATCTGGACGTTCGGTTTCTTTTTTATCCGCATTTTCCTTTTTCTCCAAAACATTTCCGCCCTTTTTCATGTTAGCGATTAAGCTATCAACCAAAGTAGCTTCATTGTGACCTTCGGACATGATTATTGGCGGACGTTCGCTCACCATATCGATTACTTTTGCCACAATGGTTGGCGAACCGTTAATTCCAATTTTTTCAGTTCCCAAACCGATGTCATCAATCCCAAAAGTGGTGATTTTCAGGTTGCGGGCTTTGATGGCCCCACTCAGCGAAGGCTTTCGGGGAGGAATTCCGGTTGGCGTTAATGAAATCACACAAGGCATCGGGAGTTTCATCAGTTGATATCCGCCTTCGATGATACGCTTTGCCAGAACCTTGCCTGTCCCATCCGTTTCTACACGTTCCACAAAAGTGGCCTGAGGAATTCCAATATTTTCGGCTACCTGCGACGGAACATGCGCGGTATCACCGTCGCTGGTTTGTCTTCCGGCTAAAATGATATACGGTTCTTTGGAGTCTTTTGTAAAACCCAAATGCTTCAGCATTGTTCCAATTGCCAGGCCGGTAGCATACGTATCGCTACCTCCAAGTTTACGGTCGGATAAAAGATAGGCCTCGTCGTAACCCATTGAAATGGCCGTCCGGAGAGCTGTTTCAAAGGAAGCAGGTCCCATCGAACAGACGATCAATCGTGCATCGGGATTTCGTTTCCGTAATTGCAAGCCTGCTTCCAACCCAAACTGACAATCAATGTTGATCATTGATTTCGCTTTTGTCCGGTCCATCAGCCCATCTTCGCCCATTCTCATTTCGGTGGACAGTGGAACTTGTTTTATTAAACTTATTATCGTTAAAGCCATTCTAGTCTACTTATTAATCGTTACATATTCTGAAACTCCGGGCCATTGCCTCCATTTGGGATTATCCAGGTAATTCCTTCACCGGGAGATTTAATATCACACGTTTTGCAATGCATGCAATTTTCAGCATGAATTCGTAGTTCTTTCTGGCCATCTTTGTTCACATGGATTTCATAAACTTCCGAAGAGCAAAAAAACTGCTCAGGTGTACCATATTGTTCCATATTCACGTGCTTGAATTTCTCCGGATCGTTGATGTGAAGATGCACAACCTGTTGCTCATCATGGTGAACTCCTGAATAGAAAATATCGGTCGCTTTATCGAATGTCAATACTTTGTCGAAATCCAGTTTGTCTTTGAACCGCTCTTGAAAGGACTTTTTCTTCAGTTCGTTTAGTTTTGACGTAGTCCGGTAATCCGCTTCAGATTTAAGTCTTCCCAGAAAACCTGCCCCTCCTGTAATAAGTTGGGTTCCAAAAAGGATGCCTCCGGGAATGAGTCCTTTTGCAAATCCTTGCCTGAAATTTCGAACCGGGTACATTTCTTTATGAATAAAACTGTTCTTCATCAAAACTTCATACTGTTGAAGGCTTTTTTCAGAAGTATCGTTGTTCGTCAATGCATCGGCTGCGGTTTGTGCGGCCAACATTCCGGATTTGATGGCCAGATGTACGCCTTTTAGAGCAGGCATTGTAATCAAACCAGCTCCATCACCTACAATCAGCGCATTGTCGACATAGATTTTTGGAATGGAATAATAACCTCCTTCGGGTAGCGTCTTGGCGCCATATTCCAGCAATTTACCACCTTTCAAAATCCTGGAAACAAACGAAGTAGTTTTCCAAATCTGCATGACATCATGAACATCAAAGGTTGGGTCCTTATAATCGAGGCCGACCACCATGCCAATAGCGACTTTATTGTCTTTTAACCCGTAGATGAAACCGCCACCGAATTCATCATTTTGGAGCGGATAGCCCAACGTGTGGTAAATCTGCCCGGCCGCAATATTGCCTTCCGGTACCGACCAAAGTTCCTTGCATCCCAAAGAGTACACCTGTTCGTTACTTTCCTTGTTCAGGTTAAACTTTTTCAGGAGCATTTTGGTCAAACTGCCACGTGTTCCTTCGGCAAAAATGGTCAACTTAGCTTCAATCCTCGTTCCAGGCTGAAAGTTTTCCAACTGATTTCCCTGATGATCCAGACCTGTATCTTTTGTTTTGGCGCCGCATACTTTACCATCTTTGTACAAAATTTCATCCACAGCAAAACCAGTGTATATTTCCACCCCTTTTTCCGCTGCTTTGACAGCTAAATACTTACATATCTGGCCCAATGAAGCGGCATAGTTGCCCATATTGCTCATATATGGAATATGAATGGGCATGGTCATGTAGCTATTTTCCGTTAGAAAAACCGTGCTGTCTTTGGTGACTTTAACATTGAATGGAATCTCTGAGAGTTCGACTTCAGGCAATAATTCTTTAAAAACATCCGGTTTAATCAACGAACCCGATAAGATATGGCTACCGATAGAACTTCCTTTTTCGATTAGTAAAATCCGATGGTTCAGCCCCTTTTGTTTGAAAAGTTCAGCCAGATGAATAGACGCGGCTAACCCGGAAGGGCCACCCCCGATTATTAAAACATCCGTTGTTATGGTATCAATAGTACTCATTCCCTGTAGTATTAAATAGTATTTCTATCGAGTGTCGATCCTAACAAAAATACTGAATTATTTCTTTAATTCACACATCTCAAGAGCTATAATCGCCATAGATGAAAAAACGAATTCAACTCAATTTTATAATCTGGATGCAATAATATTCATTGCCAATCAGGTAAATGGCCTTGCCATCGTTAAAAAGCTGTTTTTTTATTAAGGTTATCATTATAAATCGTTACTTTAGCAGCCTTAAATACTATGAACCATGGACTCCCCAAAAACCGAAACCATTCTCCGGATGCTGGTGCTTCTTTCCAATGGTATCCGCTATACCGTCCCTGAACTGTCTAAGCACTTTTCCCGTTCCGAACGCACCGTTTACCGCGATTTGGACACCATCGAAAATGCCGGTTTTGTGATTGACCGAACTCAAGGTCGTTATTCGTTGAACCTCTGCCACGAGGAAAGCAAAAAACTCCATCGCCTCCTTCATTTCAGCGAAGAAGAAGCCTACATCCTATATCGTGCCCTCGAAATGGTCAAAGGCGGGACATCCGTCAACGACCAGTTGGTTCGTAAGCTAAACGCCCTCTACGATTTCCGCGCCCTTTCACAACTCTCCCGAAAGCCCGAAATCGAAATAATTCGAATATTGAACGACGCCATTAGCAGCAAAAAGCAAGTCCGTCTTTGCGCCTACCGCTCCTCTAATAGCGAAACCATAGCCGACCGCATAGTCGAACCTTTTGAATTCCTGCCTGAATATTCCGCCATCTGGTGCTTCGATACCCACGATTCCATTTGCAAACAATTCAAAATAAGCCGTATCGAAAAAGTCAAAGTTATGGATATAAACTGGTATCATGAGACTTTGCATAAGGTGCATTTCGTGGATGCCTTCCGGATGTCTGCACCGGAGGCTATTGATACGGTTGAGGCTGATCTTACTCTGAAGGCTGCGAATTTATTGATAGAGGAGTTCCCGCTAACAGAACAGTTTCTAAAGCCCATGAATATTTCAGGCAAAACTATTAAGTACAAATTGATTATTCCGGTGGCAGATTATCACGGGATTGGTCGGTTTGTAATGGGCTTGCCCGGAGATGTAAAAGTTATTTGGTCGGAAGGTTTTAAATATTTTTTGAAAGAATTAAAAAAAAATGCATAATGACGGAATTTGTCAGTGACATGCAGTTAGTTTGCATGAACAACGCTATCAAAATTATAAAAACCTTTTAAGTAGAAATAAAGAATTTTACTAATGGAATATATTGCGCATATCAAAGAAGAAACAAATAGTATTGTTAATCAGCCTGTTAAAGAACATCTTGAAAATGTTGCTTTTCATTCTTCTAAGAATGCATCCAAAATGGACCTTTATAAAGCAGGTGAGCTGGTCGGGTTGTTGCACGATCTTGGTAAATATAGCTATGAATTTCAAAAGTATATCAAATCGGCAACTGGACAGATAAGTCCGGATGAAGACGATTTTGTTGATGCCAAAGGTCTAAAAGGAAAAATAGATCATTCTTCTGCTGGGGCTCAATATCTATGGGACTGGGCGAAAAATAGAACGCCGCAGGAACAAATAGTTGCACAAATGTTGGCTATCTGTGTGGCCTCACACCACTCGGGACTTATTGATTGCCTTACCGTTGATGGTGAAAACAATTTCGTTCGACGAATGGCTAAAGCACTCAATAAAACGTATTTAGAGGAAGTATTGAAAAAGGTGGAACCTGAAATTATTAGCAAAGTGAAAAATTTATTGGGCGATCCCGATTGTTTAGGTGGAGTTCTAAATAAATTCAAAAACATTGCTAAAAGCGAAAAATCAGAGAAATCATTAAGAACTCAATTTCAAATTGGACTAATGATACGTATGTTTTATAGTTGTCTGATTGATGCAGACCGGCTCGATACTGCCAATTTTGAAAATCCACCAGATGTAAAGAAAAGGCAAAATGGGAAATATATAAGTTGGGAATTGCTTATTAACAGGCTTGAAGATAAGTACATCGAATTTGAAAGCAACCCCAATAAATCCAAAGTTGATATTCTTCGAAAATTAATATCTGATGCATGTTTTGATCGTTCATCAGACAATACAGGCGTTTTTACACTTACCGTTCCAACAGGCGGAGGAAAAACTTTAGCTAGTTTACGTTTCGCTCTTCATCATGCACAAAAACATAATCTCGACAGGATAATTTATGTTATTCCTTTTACTTCTATCATTGACCAAAACGCTCAAGTTGTCCGAGATATTCTTGAAGTTAAGAAACACGAAGAAGGTCGGATCGTTTTGGAGCATCACTCAAACCTGATGCCTGAAATACAAAACTGGAAAAATAAAATATTGACTGAAAACTGGGACGCTCCGATTATTTATACAACTAGTGTCCAATTGCTTGAAACATTATTTGGCGGTGGAACTCGCAGTGCACGCCGAATGCACCAAATAGCCAATTCTGTGATTGTTTTTGATGAGATTCAAACCTTGCCAATTAAAACAGTTCACATGTTTTGCAACGCCGTAAACTATATTACCCGGCATTGCAACAGTAGCGTGGTTTTATGCACGGCTACCCAACCTTTATTGAATAAGGTTGACGAAAACAAAGGCAGGATAAACTTTGACAAAGCCAATGAAATAATGCCTGATATTGAAAACCTTTTTGCAGATTTAAAACGGGTTGAAGTCAAAAATAAAATTAAACATCAGGGTTGGGAAACCGATGAGGTTGCCTCATTGGCAATTGAACAAACCAACGATAGCGGAAGCTGCCTGGTAATTGTTAATACCAAGAAAAATGCGCAAGTAGTTTACGAGGCTTGCTCAGAATTAATTGATTATTCGGTTTATCATTTGAGTACAAGCATGTGTCCCGCTCATCGAATGGAGAAACTTACTGAGATTAGGGGAAAATTAGGGAAAGAACCTTTAATTTGCGTTAGTACCCAACTTATTGAGGCTGGCGTTGATGTTGACTTTGGCTCAGTTATCCGTTTTGTAGCCGGACTCGATTCCATTGCACAGGCTGCCGGACGGTGTAATCGAAATGGATTAAGAAAAATTGGGAAAGTGTTTGTAATTAATCCTGCAAAAGAAACTATCGATTCTCTTATTGATATTAAGGAAGGGAAAAAAGTTAGCGAAAGGATATTGCGTGAGATGGAACAAGCTGACTCTGGAATCCCTAATGAAGTTATTCACCCGGCTACCATGGATCGGTATTTTCAATATTATTTCTATAATAGAGCAAGTGAAATGGCTTATTCGGTTGATGTTGGTCGTGATGATAATTTATTGGAACTATTAAGTACCAATAGTAAATCGGTAGGGGAATATAGCAGGATTAACGGTAAGCAGCCCGATATTTATTTTCGCCAATCATTTAAAACTGCTGCCGATGCTTTTAAAGCAATTGATGCCCCAACCCAAGGCATAATAGTGCCTTATTCAGACAAAGGGGAAGAAATAATAGCCGATTTATTTTCTCAGTTTGCAGTAGAACAACAGTTTGTATTACTGAAGAAAGCGCAGCGTTATACAGTTAATGTATTTCCAAATGTCATAAAAAAACTGCAGGAAGAAGGTGCTATTAGAGAAGTGCCAGAAATAGGAGTTTTGGTATTAAAATCAGAATATTACCATAAAGATTTTGGCTTAACCACTGAACAGGTAAATGAAATGGATTTTTTAAATTCTTAAAATATGGAAACACCCAAAAACAGTATTCAATTTAAAGTTTGGGGACGGAATGCCCTTTTTACCGACCCCATAACTAAACTCGGAGGGGAACGATGTTCATACCATATTCCAACCTACGAGGCTTTGAAAGGGATAGCTAAATCCATTTATTGGAAACCAACACTTATTTGGTATATCGACAAAGTACGGATAATGAAACCTGTCCGAACGCAAACCAAAGGCACTAAGCCTTTAAAAATGAGTGGAGGGAATGACCTGTCAATTTACACTTATCTTGTCGATGTTGAATATCAGGTATTGGCGCATTTTGACTGGAACTTTCATCGTCCGGAATTAGCAAAAGACCGAATTGACGGTAAGCATTTTCAGATTACACAACGAATGCTTGAACGGGGTGGACGGCAGGATATTTTTCTTGGAACCCGAGAGTGTCAGGGATATGTTGAACCCTGCAATTTTGGCGACGGCAATGGTGCTTATGATGATGTGGATGAACTTAGTTACGGTTTAATGTTTCATGGATTCGATTACCCGGACGAAACAGGAAAGGATGAAATGGTAACCCGTTTTTGGCGACCTGTAATGAAAAAGGGAATTATTGAATTTGATCAACCAGAACAGTGTTCGGTACGGAAGTTTATAAGATCCATGCTGCCCAAAACCTTTGGCGATGGGGAGAACTTTAAGAATGTTGAAATAGAATATGAAGAATGGTCTCTTCAACCCGGAATGGAGGACGGTAACCTATGAGTTGGATTGAAGAACTTTATAGAACGTATGAGAATTGTAATAATATTGAAGAAACATCTTCAATCAATGGGAAAAGAGCAAAGAAACCATTGTTGCCGCTTTATCATAAATTGCAAAACTCGCATATTGAAGTAATACTTGATGGTTATGCCAATTTTATTGATGCCAATCTAATTGTAGATAAAAATGATCAGGAGATAATTATCCCATATACAGAAAAATCTGGTGCAAGAACGACAAATGACTGTCCTCATCCATTATGTGACAAAATTCAATATTGTGCGAAAGACTATGAAGGCAAGAAGAAGAAATATTTTACGTCGTATAGTACGCAACTTGAAAAATGGGCAAATTCGGATAACAGTCAGCCAATGGTGATGATTATCAATAAGTATATTCAAAAAGGAACTCTTTATGGTGATATTGTTGGAACTGGTAAACAATTTGGCAAAGAAGATGTAGATTTTGGAGAGCTTCTTGTTCGTTGGAAGGTAGAAATTTTAGGAGAGAATGAAACAAGATGTTGGAAAAATCAATCCTTGTTTAAAAGCTGGAAGTTATTTTATGAAAAGCAAGAAGCTGTTCAAGATATATGTATGGTTTCTGGAGAGAAGAAATCGATCGCGTTAAATCATCCCAACCACATAAGAAATAGTGGAGATAGTGCCAGGTTAATATCTTCCAATGATAAATCCGGCTTTACATTTTTGGGCAGATTTCAATTGAATAATGTGACATTAAATGGACAAGAAGAAGAAAAAATTTCTAACCAATCAGCTTCAATAAGTGCAGAGGTAACTCAAAAAGCTCATAGTGCGCTTATGTGGCTGATTGACCGGCAAAGTTTCCGAAATGGTGATCAGGTAATTGTATCTTGGGCTGTATCAGGGCATGAAACCCCCGATTTATTAGCAGACTCTCTTTCACTTTTTGATGAAACAGAAGAAGAAAAGATAAACGAAGTTACCAAAAAATCCTACAATGATGCAGGGCAGACATTTGCAAGAAAATTAAACCAAAAAATTGCAGGATATAAGGCTGAACTTAAAAATTCCTCTAAAATGGTTGTAATGGGGCTTGATTCGGCTGGCCCAGGAAGGTTGTCGATTACTTATTATCGAGAACTTTCGAATTTTGAGTTTTTAGAAAGAATTGAAAAATGGCATGCGGAGATGGCATGGCATCTTCGATGTTATCATGACAAGAAGATCAAAAAGATTATTTGGGGATATTTTGTAACTGCCCCATCACCTGAGACTATTGCTGAAGCTTGTTATGGCTCAAAACGTGACGCAGATTTCATAAAATTTAAAAAATCTATGATAGAGAGGCTTTTACCTTGTATTATAGATGGCAGACCCTTGCCAACTGATGTTGTTGAAATGGCAATTCGCAAGACATCAAACCGACTTGCATTTGATGATAAGGAGAGGTATCAGTGGGAACAGACTTTAAGTGTTGCCTGTTCACTATATTGTTGTTATTCAATAAGAAATTTAAACAATCAAAAAAAATACACTATGGCTTTAGAAACAGAACGTACCGACAGAGATTATCTGTATGGTAGATTGCTCGCAGTAGCTGAGTACCTTGAAGAAAAAGCGCTCTATCTTGCTGGGGAGAATCGAATAACAAACGCAGCAAGACTCATGCAACGGTTTTCAGATCAACCATATCAAACATGGTTAATTATTGAGATGGGGCTCGATTCGTATAAGACCAGACTTCAGTCAAAAAGACCACATAAGCTTTTCTTTTTGAAAAACTTAATGGATGAAATACATAGTAATTTTTTGCCAGGCGATTATGAGAAAGGAGGACGTTTGTCTGGATTGTATCTTTTAGGATATCATTGTCAAAGGCTAGAACTTATTCAAAAAGTTGAAAAAGAAGAAATAGAAACAGAATTAGAAAACAATCAATAACAATCAACAATTATGGCAACTTTAGAAAACAAAATTGATTTTGCAGTTATAATCAGTGCAACAAAAGCTAATCCCAATGGCGATCCTCTTAATGGAAACCGACCACGCATGGATTATGATGGTTATGGTGAAATAAGCGATGTATGTATTAAACGAAAAATTCGCGACCGGCTGATGGAAGCCAAAGACGAACAGGGTAATTACAAATATTCTGTTTTTGTACAATGCGACGAAAGAAAAGTTGACGATGCAAAAAGCTTAAAAGATAGAGCCGACAAAACATTAAAAGACAATTTGACATTAGAATCTGCTTGTAAACAGTGGTTTGACGTTAGGGCATTTGGTCAAGTATTTGCTTTTAAATCAGCAAATTCCAAAAAGAAAAAAGGGGAAGAAACAAGTGAACCAGGTGGTGATACTGGCGTTTCGATTCCTGTGAGAGGACCAGTAACTGTACATTCAGCCTTTAGCATTGAACCAATTCACCCTGAAAGTATCCAAATTACTAAAAGTGTAAATAGCGAAACCACTGCTGATGGAAAGAAAAGCTCCGATACAATGGGCATGAAACATCGTGTCGATAAAGGAGTTTATGTGTTCTATGGAAGTATTAATCCCCAGTTGGCAGAAAGGACCGGTTTCAGTAACGAAGATGCAGAGGCAATAAAATTAATTCTTCCAAAACTTTTCGAAAATGATGAATCTTCATCTCGCCCAGCAGGAAGTATGGAAGTACTAAAGGTTATTTGGTGGAATCATGGTTGCAAAGCTGGAAAATACTCATCGGCAAAGGTGCACAGAAGTCTTGGGTTAAATAACGATGGAACTTACGAAATAACTGAATTAAAAGACCTGAAAGCCGAAGAAATTGACGGATTTTAAAGTCTATGAATAATAGTTTAAACTTTTTCTGTGACACCTTATATGACAATTGTAAGTACTACATAATTTAATCAACTTATATTCTGCAAATTAACCATCAAGATGTTTGTAAAAATGGCAAAGGTTAATATTTTTAATGTTTATTTATCAGTAGATTTTATTCAATGAGAAAAAACGGTATGCCCGCTCGTGAAGGCTTCAACGAGGTATTGCTATATACTACCCCAAACGGTAAAGTGAAGGTTGAAATGTTTTTACATGATGAGAATATTTGGCTAACTCAACAGAAAATTGCGGAGTTGTTTGGGATTCAAAGACCGGCTGTAACGAAGCATTTAAGAAACATATTTGAATCGTCTGAATTAAAAGAATTGGCAGTATGTTCCATTATGGAACATACTGCCAATGATGGCAAAACATATTCAACCCAGTTTTATAATCTGGACGCGATTATATCAATTGGCTATCGGGTAAATAGCACACAGGCAACCCATTTCCGAATTTGGGCAACCGAGCGGTTAAAAGAATACATCATCAAAGGTTTTACGATGGATGATGAACGACTGAAAAATCCGAACGCACTATTTGGGAAAGACTATTTTGATGAACAGTTGGCTAGAATTCGCGACATCCGTTCCAGCGAAAGACGTTTCTACCAGAAGATTACTGACATTTACTCTCAATGTAGCGCTGATTATGATGTCAATACCCAAATAACAAAAGACTTCTTTGCAACGGTTCAGAATAAGCTACACTGGGCAATAACTGGACAAACTGCAGCCGAAATAATAGCATCAAGAGCCGACAGTTCAAAAGAAAACATGGGGTTGACCCATTGGAAAAATACACCGAAAGGTGCTGTCCGGAAATCGGATGTGGGCATCGCTAAAAATTATCTGGATGAAATTGAACTGGACGGTTTGAACCGAATTGTCTCCATGTACCTTGACTATGCCGAGACTCAAGCACTAAGGGGCATTGTAATGCAAATGAAAGATTGGGTTGAAAAGCTGGATGCGTTCTTACGCTTCAATGAAAAAGAGGTTTTGTCACATCAAGGACTTGTTTCACATGATGTTGCTATTGCTTTGGCCGAAAAGGAATATGAAAAACTCCAAATTGTACAAGACAAACTTTTCGAGTCGGACTTTGATAAGTTATTACTTGAACATAGAATAAGTGAGATTAATCTTGGAAGATAGCAATGACCAAATGCGATGACGAGGAGCTACTTATGCTCTCTGGAATTCAACATTTTGCATTCTGTGAGCGGCAATGGGCTCTCATTCATATTGAGCAACAATGGGCAGAGAATGTACGCACTATAGAAGGCAATCACCTCCATGAACGCGTTGATGACCCTTTCGAGAAGGATTGGAAAAAAGGCCTTGTTACGCTGAGATCGGTTACTCTGATATCGAAAGAGTTGGGCTTGACTGGGGTTGCCGATGTTGTAGAATTGGTTGCTACAGATAAGACTTCCGGCTATGAATTGCCGGATCGTGAAGGTTATTGGAGTTATCGCCCGGTTGAATATAAACGTGGAAAACCGAAAACCGATGAATGTGACGAAGTTCAGTTATGTGCTCAAGCCATGTGTCTTGAAGAAATGCATGCTGTAGAAATACCAAAGGGCTCTATTTATTATGGTGAGACACGACATCGGGTTGAGGTTCTTTTTTCAATTGAGCTTAGAAGAAGGGTCAAAGAATTGGCTTTAAGAATGCATGAACTCTTTAATGAGGGAATTACGCCTCTGCCCGTAGCTAAGAAGCACTGTAAAATGTGCTCATTGGTTGATATCTGTCTTCCTGATTGTTTGAGCAGTGATCAGAATGTAACGGATTATTTGAAGTGGGAACTTGATATGGATTGAGTTATGAGAAAATTATTAAATACTCTGTATGTTACTACTCCAGGGTCTTATCTTTCTAAAGATGGCGAAAATATTGTAGTGAAGGTTGAGAATCAGGAACGGTTCAGAATCCCAATTCATAATATTGAGAGTGTTGTTTGTTTCGGTTTTATGGGTGCGAGTCCTTCATTAATGGCCTTGTGCGCTGAAAGAAATGTTTCGTTGAGTTTTCTTTCTGAGCAAGGATTCTTTTTAGGAAGAGTTACTGGTAAGGTTTCTGGAAATGTTTTGCTTAGAAGGAAGCAATATCGAATGGCAGACCAAGCCGATGTTTCTCTCCCATTATCTCAAATCATAATTGCAGGAAAGATAGTGAATTGTAAAACCGTTCTTCAACGAGCTCTTAGAGATCATCCTAATGAAATGAATGCAGTATCCGTTGAACAAGTAATAAAAACACTTTCGGTTAAGCAGAAACAAGTTTTTAGGACAAAAGACTTTGATATGCTTCGAGGAGTTGAGGGCGAGGCAGCCCAAGAATATTTTAGTGTTTTTGACCAAATGATTCTTTCTCAAAAAGAGAATTTCTTCATGAATGGTCGTAACCGACGGCCTCCTCTGGATAATGTAAACGCCTTACTCTCTTTTGTATATACCCTTTTGATGCACGAAGTACGGTCAGCACTTGAAAGTGTTGGCCTTGATCCTTGCGTTGGATTTCTTCATACCGATCGTCCAGGAAGGCAAAGTTTGGCTCTGGATATGATGGAAGAGTTTCGCCCTTATTTGGCTGATCGACTAGTGCTAACGCTTATAAATCGCAAGCAAGTCGATTCAAAGGGCTTTATGAAAAGAGATGCAGGAGGTATTATTATGGATGATAAAACGCGTAAAGAAGTGATTTCTGCTTGGCAAAAGAGAAAACAGGAAGAAATTGTGCACCCATTTTTACAGACCTCTATTCCTATTGGACTTCTTCCGTATTGTCAAGCATTGCTGATGGCACGATTTATTAGGGGTGATATGGAAAATTATCCGGTTTTTATAAATAAGTAGTATTTATGATGGTGTTAATTACCTATGATGTTGAAACAACAACTCCGGCCGGAAAAAAAAGATTACGTCAGGTTGCTAAGCAATGCGTCAATTTTGGACAGCGGGTGCAGAATTCTGTTTTTGAGTGTTTGATAGACCCCGCTCAATTTTCTGAGTTAAAACATCGACTAGAATCAATTGTTGACAAGAATCATGATAGTTTGAGATTCTATTCTTTGGGAAACAATTGGAAAAATCGTGTAGATCATTTTGGAGCAAAGGAGAGCTATGATCCTGAAGCTACGATGATTATTTAATTCCGCGAACTGTTAGCTGTTCTAAATTTCCGGGCTTTTTCGCGATTGCTGTAAATCAAACAATTAAGTTATTTTCTTAATGTTGTTGTGGACTCAAGATAGAACATCTGTTTTGTTTCGCGCAATATTATGGTTAACTTGTTTTTTATTAATATATTAGCACCTGTACAGTCGCACCCCGCGGGGGTGCGTGGATTGAAACTGTACTATGCAGACGCTATGAATCGTGGCCAATGGTCGCACCCCGCGGGGGTGCGTGGATTGAAACAATAAAGAAATCAACACTATCGGAGGCTTTAAAAGTCGCACCCCGCGGGGGTGCGTGGATTGAAACCCACCATTCTCCACTGTGCTGACCTTGTCCAGGTCGCACCCCGCGGGGGTGCGTGGATTGAAACGCGGCTGATAACTATAACCTGAAAGGCGGAATGTCGCACCCCGCGGGGGTGCGTGGATTGAAACACTACATAAATACGACCATACATGATACGTCTGTCGCACCCCGCGGGGGTGCGTGGATTGAAACGCCATCAACAAATAAATACACATTTGCGCCATCGTCGCACCCCGCGGGGGTGCGTGGATTGAAACGAGGCAGATAATCCCACCACGGCTTTGACATGGGTCGCACCCCGCGGGGGTGCGTGGATTGAAACTTTGAACGGTCAAAACGCAGTCGCTTGGAATGAGTCGCACCCCGCGGGGGTGCGTGGATTGAAACTTTTATAGCTGATTTAATCGCGTCCGATTGGTGTCGCACCCCGCGGGGGTGCGTGGATTGAAACATGCAAAAAGCGGGTGCGAAGTTTCCGAAAATCAGTCGCACCCCGCGGGGGTGCGTGGATTGAAACTGTAATATCTGTTGACGTTGTCGCTCCCGTTGCCGTCGCACCCCGCGGGGGTGCGTGGATTGAAACTTTTATTGCCGCGCCGACTTTTGAAAGTAAATCGTCGCACCCCGCGGGGGTGCGTGGATTGAAACAACGCCTGTATAATCATCGGGCATGGTCATCCATGTCGCACCCCGCGGGGGTGCGTGGATTGAAACATTAGGCAGTTGTGCCCTGGTCTTACAGCCTTGTCGCACCCCGCGGGGGTGCGTGGATTGAAACGATGTAATGACCTTCCATCGCGAAGGCATACAGAAGTCGCACCCCGCGGGGGTGCGTGGATTGAAACAGGCAGAAATGGAATTTGACCGTCAGCAAGAAGCGGTCGCACCCCGCGGGGGTGCGTGGATTGAAACATGGAATTTATAATCATCATTT
>Ga0209430_1001834_pt1 | contig 14847 bp, 9 predicted proteins | sample BarGraIncub1133A_FD_184504 | JGI IMG/M metagenome (GOLD analysis project Ga0209430, IMG submission 184504) | Arctic peat soil microbial communities from Barrow, Alaska - Barrow Graham LP Incubations 11-33A (SPAdes) (version 2) | ecosystem: Environmental > Terrestrial > Soil > Wetlands > Peat... | reverse complement strand
GATCATAGGACCTCTTTTGATGTTCACACTAGCTGTATTATTCTTAAGAAATTATCCATCCTTAATGGTGGGATTGATACTTATAGGTCTTGCAAGATGTATAGCAATGGTTATTGTATGGAATAGTCTTGCAGAGGGAGATAATGAATATGCAGCAGCCTTAGTTGCTTTTAATTCAATATTTCAGGTAGTATTTTATTCTATTTTTGCATATATTTTTATAACTGTATTGCCCAAAGCAATAGGACTAAAGGGTATGGAAATTCACGTAGCTATGGGTGAAGTAGCAGTTTCAGTAGCGATTTATTTAGGTATTCCTTTTCTTGGAGGTATGCTTACCAGGCTATTATTAGAGCCTAAAATGGGAAAAGAATGGTATACTAAAAAGTTTATACCTAAAATAAGCCCACTGGCACTTATAGCATTATTATTTACTATTATAATAATGTTCACCTTTAAGGGCAAATATATTATTGAATTACCCATGGATGTAATTAGAATAGCAGTACCTTTAATTATATATTTCATTATAATGTTTTCAGTTTCATTTTTTATGAGCTATAAAGCTGGTATAGATTATCCTAAGACAGTAAGCTTATCCTTTACTGCAGCAAGCAATAACTTTGAACTTGCAATAGCAGTGGCAGTAGCAGTGTTTGGTATTAATTCACAAGTTGCTTTTACTGCTGTAATAGGGCCGCTAATAGAAGTTCCTGTAATGATTGGTCTTGTTAATGTGTCTCTATGGTGGGGGGAAAAATATTTCGGTTATAAAAAAGAAATTAACTAATACTATAAAGAGATGCTACCTTAATTGGGTAACATCTCTTTAAAAATTAAGGGAGGAAAAGCTATGAAGATTGTAATTATTGGTGCTGTTGCAGGTGGAACCTCAGCTGCTGCAAAGGCAAGAAGAAATGATGAGGAGGCGGAAATAATTATTTTTGATAGAGATAAGGATATATCCTACTCAGGTTGTGGGCTTCCTTATTACATTGGAAACAAAGTTAAGGATAGAAGTGAAATTGTTCCTAGGGATGCGAGTTTCTTTAAGAAAAAATATAATGTAGATGTATTTACCCAGCATGAAGTATTAAATTTAGCTGCTGTAGGAAAGAAGTTAACAGTAAAAAATTTAAAGACTGATGAAATCTTTATTGAGGCTTTTGATAAACTAGTTATTTCCACTGGTGCTGTTGCAGTTATACCAAATATCCCAGGTGTTAACAATAAGAATATTTTTTATTTAAGAAATGTTGAAAGTGCGGATAGAATAAAAACTTTTATAAACGAAAACAAGCCTAAGAAAGCAGTTATTGTAGGATCTGGTTTCATTGGACTTGAAATGACTGAAAACCTAAAGGCTTTAGAAATAGATGTTACAATAGTTGAACTTGCTCCTCAAGTTATGCCACCCCTAGATAAAGATATGTCTATATACATTGAAAACTATTTAAAGGAAAAAGGAATTAATTTAATACTAGGGGATAGTGTAGCTGCTATAAATGGGGAATTCCCTAACACAAAGGTAATATTAAGTAGTGGCAAAGAAATTGAAACAGAATTTGTTATTACTGCAGTTGGAATCAAACCGAATATACTCCTTGCAATAAAAGGGGGGATTGAACTTGGGGTTACGGGAGCAATTAAAGTTAACAAGAAAATGCAGACTAATTTTGATTATATATATGCCTGTGGGGATTGTGCAGAAAGCTATTCTCTTATAAATGGAAATAATATATATAGACCACTAGGATCTACTGCTAACAAAACAGGTAGAATAGTAGGGGATGTAGTAACAGGGGGAAGCCTTGAGTTTAGAGGGATTCTTGGAACCGGAATATTTAAGGTTTTTGATATGGCGGTTGCCTACACTGGGTTAAGTGAAAAAGAAGCTATAAAAGAAGGCTACGAGGTGGTAGTTTGTCATAATATAAAACCGGATAAAGCTACTTACTATGGTGGCGAAGAGATGACTATTAAAGCTGTTGCTGATAAAACTACAAGTAAACTACTGGGAGTACAGATTGTTGGTACAAAGGGAGTAGATAAACGGGTTGATGTTTTTGCAACTGCAATAACCTTCGGTGCTAAGGTGGAAGATTTATTTCATCTAGATCTTGCATATGCTCCACCTTTTTCTACGACCAAGGACCCAGTTATGTATACGGGAATGATCCTTGATAATGCTATTAATAAAGGAAGAGAACTTATAACACCTGAAGATTTAAGCAGAAGAATAGAAAAGGGAGAGAAAATTAAAGTAATAGATGCAAGAGTGTCAAAGCAATTTGAGGAAGGACATATAGAGGAAGCAAGAAATATTCCTCAAGATAAGATTCGAAAATATCTAAAGGATTTAGACAAGGATGAAATTACTGTAACTTACTGTAATAAGGGAGTAACTGGCAATGCTGTGCAGAATATATTGATAAATAATAAATTTAAGACGGTTTATAATTTATCTGGTGGGTTTAAAAATTATAAAACCAAATCATAGAAATAGAAACCATTCTCATATATAACTTTCATGAATTTAGTTTATAATGGTTTAGTACAGCTAAGTTTAGGAGTTGATAGAAAATGGATATCAGGACTGCATCAGAACTACTTTCAGAATTAAATTTAAAAACTCAAGTGGATAATTATATTGTAGAGGTTAAACATTTTAGAGTGGCAGATATGTCCACCGTAAATCTTGTTAATAGTCATAAGCATTCTAGCTATGAATACCATATTATAAAAAGTGGAATATGTAGGGTAACCTTAGCTAGTGGAACTTTCGATGCAAGTGAAGGAGAATTCTATCTTACAGCACCTGGAGTTTATCATGAACAAAAGGCTATAAGCTCTGGTGGATATATTGAATATAGCTTAAACTGTGAAATAAATTTAGAAGAACCCTGTGAGTCGGAGATGAACACAATAGTAAGATTACTAACTGAGACTGAGTGCAAGAGCTTTAAGGATACGCAGAATATAATAAAGTTATTCGAAGAGGCTTTGTATGAGGCATATCATAAAAATATAGGCTTCTATATAAGTATTAAGAACTTGATAACATCAATTATCATTCGTTCTGCTCGTGCTATGAGCAGTAATAGGCTAGCTCCAAGTGAACTATCTCATAATAGTATAAGCTCCATCTATAAGGATAATGATTTTAGATTAATACAGATAGAAAGATTCATTGAAGATAATTTAGCAGTGAAATTGACGGCTGATGATATTGCCAGATATATGTGTCTTAGTAATAAGCAGATATGTCGGATTATTAAGGAGAAGACGGGCAGGGGTACCAAGGGTCTTATATTAAGTATGAAACTAAAAAAGGCAAAAGAATTATTAGAGGAAACAAACTTTTCTCTAAAAAACATATCCAATTCCCTTGGTCTTGAAAGCGAAATTTATTTCAATCAGTTTTTCAAAAGAAAAGAGGGAATTACGCCAGGTAACTATAGAGAAAATATCAAAATTGCCACGACTTCTATATAAATGTCCCATAATAGTAATAGATGAGTCCAATTTATTGAATTTAATTTTCATATATAGGATGTATAATAGTGGAGAAGAGGTAAAACAAAAGTTTTATCCTCTAATGGTATGAAAAGAGGTGCTTTATTTTGTTGAGAGTTGCAATGTTAAGTGGCTGGCATGTTCATGCAAAAAGTTATGCGAATGAACTTCAAGCTAAGGAAAATGTAAAGATTACTGCTGTATGGGATGAAAACGGTTTAAAGGGAGAAGCTTGGGCAAAAGAGCTAAATGCAGATTTTGAAGCTGATTTAAATACTTTACTTAAAAGAGATGATGTAGATGGGGTGTGTGTTAATTGCCCTACAAATATGCATAAAGAAGTAATTGTGGCTGCTGCAAAGGCAGGAAAACATATATTTACTGAAAAAGTTTTGGCTCTTACCGTAAAGGATTGTTTAGAAATCGCAGAAGCTGTGAAAGAAGCAGGAGTAAAGTTCTGCATATCTTTTCCTCATAGAATTAACCCAGCAAATTTATTTGCGAAAAAAGTGGCTGTTGAGAATCTTCTTGGAGATATAACCCTTTTAAGAGTTAGAAATGCACATGATGGTGCAACAGCTAACTGGCTACCAGATGATTTTTATGATCCTATTACCTGTGGAGGCGGTGCTATGATGGACTTAGGAGCTCACCCTATGTATCTTTCTAGATGGATCTTAGGAGAACCAGCGTCCATAACTTCCATGTTTACCAGTTTCACTGGCAAAGGAGTAGAAGATAATGCTGTAAGTGTTATTGAATTCAAAAACAAAGCAATTGCTATTGTAGAAACTGGATTTGTATCATCCAATAGTCCATTTTCCCTTGAGTTATATGGAACAAAAGGAAGCTTATTTGTAGGAGGACCTGAAAATAAAGTTCAGATTATCTCTAGTAAAATAAATTCTGAAATTCCAGGATGGGTTTTACCATCTAGCTTACCTGCTGCCTTGCCTAAACCTACAGACCAATGGGTGAATGGAATTCTAGAAGGTACGGAAATCCATTTTGGAGTTGAAGAGGGTATTCAACTAACAGAACTCATGGAAGCCGCTTATATATCCCATAAAGAAGGACGAAAAGTAAAATTTTAATTTGGGCATAGCCCTTAAAAAAGGAGAAAATATTATGAGTGAAAATAAAGACAGAAAAGTAAGGATAGGTATAATAGGATGTGGAGGTATAGCAAACGGAAAACATTTGCCAAGCCTTTCAAAAATAGAAAATGTTCAGCTGGTAGCTTTCTGCGATGTTATAGAAGAGAAAGCTATTGAAGCAGCTAAGAAATATGGAACAGAAGATGCAAAGGTATATACTGACTATAAAGAACTACTTAAAGATAAGACAATTGAAGTTGTACATGTATTAACTCCAAATAGAGAGCATTCCTTCATCACTGTGGATGCATTAGAAGCTGGAAAGCATGTTATGTGTGAAAAACCAATGGCTAAAACAGGTGCTGAAGCAAGAGCTATGCTAGAAGCAGCTCAAAGAACTGGAATGAAACTTACCATAGGATATCAGAACCGTTATAGGGACGATTCACAGTACTTAAATAAAGTTTGCAGAAGAGGGGATTTAGGAAATGTTTACTTTGCTAAAGCTCACGCAGTAAGAAGAAGAGGAGTTCCTACCTGGGGAGTTTTCCTTAATGAAGAAGAACAAGGGGGAGGACCACTTATTGATATTGGAACTCATTCACTTGATTTAACTTTATGGATGATGGATAATTATAAGCCTAAGTATGTCGTAGGAACTACGTATCATGAACTAGGTAAAATGAAAAATGCAGCTAATCCTTGGGGATCATGGGATCCCGAAAAGTTTACAGTTGAGGATGCTGCCTTTGGATTTATAGTAATGGAAAATGGTGCAACAATAATTCTTGAAGCTAGTTGGGCATTAAATACACTTCAACCTATAACCGATGCTACAACACTTTGTGGTACTAAAGCTGGAGCAGATATGATGGATGGACTCCGTATTAACGGAGAAGATTTCAGCAGACTATATGAGATTAAACCTGATTTATCAACAGGTGGAGTTGCCTTCTATGATGGAGTATCTGAAAGCCCTGCAGAAAGAGAAGCAAGGGTATGGATTAGTGCCATAGTAAATGGAACTGAGCTTGTTGTAAAGCCTGAACAAGCACTGGTGGTTACAGAAATACTTGAAGCAATATACGAATCAGCTAAAAGTGGTAAACCAGTTTATTTTAATAAATAGAAATTAAAGTATAGCGGTTCAATTATTGAACCGCTATACTTTTACTGTTATCTATTGACATTAATATTTATAAATATTAGAATAGTCTTGTGCACGTGAACGTTAAAGAATATAGGAGGCTATATATGAATAAAAATATCTATTCTCAGGATGAATTATATTCGCAAGAATCACAGAGAACATTTAAAAATGATGCAAAGGAAGCTGCCTTTCTCCTTGGTGGAATTGGTACGGGAAATGTATCTATAGGAGCTAGAGGAGAATTTAGGGATTGGGAGATATTCAACACCCCAGGGAAGGGCAATAAATTAGACTACACATTTTTTTCAATATTTGCAAAAGAAAAAAATAAAAAACCTATATCAAAAGTATTGGAATCATGTCTTCAGTCACCTTTTTCCTCGGGGTTTGGTCTCTCTTCAGGTGACTCAGCTGGATTGCCAAGATTCAAGAATTCAACAATGAAAGGAGAATATCCTTTTCTAAGCATAGATTTTCAGGATGATGAGGTTCCAGTTAAAGTTTCAATGGAAGCTTTTACACCTTTTATACCATTAAATCCTGAAGCTTCAGGAATACCCTGTGCCGTTTTACGTTATAAAGTAAAAAATACTTCTAGTGAGTATGTTGATGTGACAATAGCAGGCTCAATCCAAAATGCTGTTGGTATTTCCGGAGTTGACAAATTTGGATGGGAAGAAGGTCATGACTTCTCAAAAAACATAAATGAATTCAAAGAAGAAGAAGATTTATCCGGTCTTTATATGTATTCCTCAAGCTATAAGGATAATTATATACGTTATGGTAATATGTCCCTCATGACACCGGAAAAGGATGTAACCTATAAAGCAAATTGGCTTGCAGGAGCCTGGTTTGATGCACCACAAGATTTCTGGGATGATTTTAGCTCTGATGGGTTACTTGATGTTATTTCCTCCTGTGACTCAGTCGGTAGCTTTATTGCTCCGTCAATAAACACAGCTAAGATTGGATCTCTTGGTATACCATGTCGTTTAAAGAGTGGGGAGGAAAAAAAATTCACCTTTGTTTTAAGCTGGTATTTTCCAAATAGATTTAAGGGTTGGAATTTTAGTCAGGACTCCAAAGCTAATATACCTGTTGTTAAAAATCACTATACAAAACAATTTGGTAGTGCCTGGGAGGTAGGAGAATATGTTATTAAAAATCTTACTAGCCTAGAAAAAGACAGTAGAAAATTTCACTCCGCATTATTTGGAAGTACTCTACCTAACCATGTTATCGATGCTGCAGCATGCAATATTACAGTGCTTAGAAGCCCAACTTGCATTTGGCTGGAAGATGGAACTATGACAGCATGGGAAGGCTGCTCTGATAAGGGGGGGTGCTGCGAAGGAACTTGTACTCATGTATGGAATTACGCTCAGACCACAGCATTTCTGTTCCCAACCTTAGAGCAAAGTGCAAGAACGGTGGAGTTTACAAAGGAAACTGATGAAGAAGGCAATATGGCATTTAGAACAAGATCTGTTTTTGAACTTTCTCGTTTTGACTTCCACCCTGCAGCTGATGGACAGATGGGAAGTATCATTCGCCTATATAGAGAATGGAAAATAAGTGGAGATAATGAATTTTTAAAAGCTTCCTGGGAAGGTGCAAAAAGAGCCCTTGACTTTGCATTTACCTATTGGGATAAGGATGGAGACTGTGTACTTGATAGTCAACAGCACAATACTTATGATATTGAGTTCTACGGACTTAACTCATTAACTAATTCAATGTTTTTTGGTGCTTTAAAAGCGGGGATAGAGTTAGCAAAAGCAATGGGTGATTTAACCAGCGCTGAGAAATATAAAAAAGCTTTAGAAAGTGGAAGTAAAAAAATGGACGATCTGCTTTGGAATGGGGAGTATTATATACAGAAAATAGATGATATAAATAAGTATAAATATCAGTATGGAACAGGATGTCTCTCCGATCAACTCTTAGGTCAGTTTATGGCTCATGTAACAGGGCTTGGATATATACTACCAGAGGAACATGTTAAGAGTGCAGTGAAAGCAATTTTCAATCATAACTTTCTTCCCGATTTTTCTAATCATGTAAATGTCCAAAGGACTTATGTCCTAAATGATGAAAAGGGACTGTTACTCTGCTCATGGCCCCATGGAGGAAGACCAAGGTTTCCCTTTGTGTATTCAGATGAAGTATGGACTGGTATAGAATACCAAGTGGCTTCAAATCTTATATTTGAAGGATTTATTGATGAAGGACTCACCATAGTCAAGTCAGTAAGAGAGAGGCATGACGGGTATAAGCGGAACCCATGGAATGAAGTAGAATGCGGCCATCATTATGCAAGATCCATGGCAAGTTGGGCGGTAATTATTGCTCTCTCCGGGTTTAAGTGCGATATGGTAAAAAAAGAGTTGCATTTTTCCCCAAAGATAAATAAAGGTGATTTCTCAACTTTCTGGTCAACAGGAACTGGTTGGGGAGTATACTGGCAGAAAATTAATGCAGGTACCAGAAAACTGGAATACGGTGTTGATGTGCTCTATGGTAATATTGACGGTGTTAAGATAGTAGTTAATAAAAAAGACTTGGAGTAGAATAATGAAAAAAGTAAGGGTTATTTTGGCTGGTGGTTTTCTTGGAGCAGGGAAAACCACCTCTGTTATACAATTAGCGAATTTGTTGAGTCTAAAAGGAATAAAAGCAGGTATTATTACCAATGATCAAGGGAATGAACTGGTGGATGGTAGGCTTATAAAATTAAATGGTATTCCTGGAACAGAAGTTAAGGGCGGATGTTTTTGCTGCCATTTTAATGATTTTATAAGAGAAATAAATTCTTTAATAAAAGAATATGACCCGGATGTACTAATTGCTGAACCGGTAGGAAGCTGTACTGATTTGGTTTCCACAGTTTTTCTGCCCCTTCAAAAATATTATCCAGATAATTTCATACTCGGTCCCTTAAGTGTAATTACCGATGGCAGGTTGCTATACCAAGCCATGTCCTCTAGCAATTTTCCTTTTTCAGAGGAAATATTATATCTATATTGGAAGCAGATAGAAGAATGTAATATATTACTAATTAATAAAACTGATATACTGAAAGAAGAAGAGAAGCTGTGGCTACTTAAAGAGTTGAATAATAAATATCCGGGGACAACTATAATCCCAATTTCAGCTCTTAATGGTGTTGGAATTGAAGAGTGGATTGGACATCTCCTAGAGGGTGACATGGATTTGAAGCCCTTAAAGGTAATTGATTATAAAAAATATGGCTTAGCAGAGTCAATGCTTGGATGGTATAATTCCTGTGTAAATATAAAAGGAAAAATACTCTTTGATCCAAATGATTTAGTTGAAGATATTTTAGAAGACATTATATATTCCATAAAAAAATCTGGAGGAAATATAGCTCATATGAAAACCATCACAGAGACTGGTTGTGGAATTATAAAAGCAGGTATTGTGGGCATAGAGCAAAAAATTAATTTTACAAAAATCGCTTATGATTTGACCCGGGACATAAGTTTTATTATAAATGCAAGAGTAGAAATGTCACCGGAAATACTTAAGGATATAATAAATCTCAAAATTGAAGAGTGTTGCAGAAGAAAAGATCTTGAAGTAATTTATGGGTATGAGGAGTGTTTTAAGCCTTCTTTCCCGAGTCCTACTTATAAAGGGGTGAGTTAATTGGGGATAACAGCAAATGACTTAGCAAAGGCATGTGGAGTTTCTAGAGGAACTATAGATAGGGCTTTAAATAACCGTCCAGGAATAAATCCTGAAACTAAGGAAAAAATTTTGAATACTGCCAAGGAATTAGAATATAAACCTGACTTCTTAGCTAAGTCTCTTGTCACGGGTAAAACCATGACTATTGGAGTTGTTGTTTTTGATGTATACACTCGGTTCTTCGGTAGGTTAGTTACAAGTATAGAAACTAAGGCAAAAGAAGTTGGGTACTTTACTTATCTGACTCTAACCAATAAAAATTGCAATGAGGAAAAAAAGTGTATAGAACACTTAATTGAACGAAAAGTTGATGGAATAATACTTTGCCCTATTAATAAAGGTCCAGATTTTGATAAGTTTCTGGATTCTTTACATGTACCAGTAGTTACGATTTTAAATAAAGTAAATAATGATATAGAGTATATTGGTATTAATGATGAGTCTGCAGTATCTGAGGTTGTTAGTTACTTAAAGAATGGATTTCACGAAAATATTCTGTATGTCAGTGCTCCAAGAAGTAGTAAAAGTGATGTAAATATGTATGCAGTTGAAAGAAGACTGCAGGGCTTTATAGATGGTTGCAATACTTCAGATATTGTAATAAATGAAAAAAATGTAATTGAAGACGTGGATTATATTAAAATTGTATTGGAAAGAATGGTGGGGGATAATCCTCCATCTGCGATTATCTGCTCAAATGATATTTATGCTTTAGAATTAATGAAAGCTCTAAAGCACAAAGGCTTTAAAATACCTGAGGATGTTTCCCTTATAGGATTTGACAATATCGATGAATTAGATTATGTAGAACCAGGATTGACCACAATCTCCATGCCCATTGACCAAATAGGCACACAAGCAATTAATGCTTTGCTTAACATTATTGATGGAGAAGTTCAGCCTCTAGAGTTCATACTTAAGCATAAACTGATTGTTAGAGATTCAGTTGGTTTATATGACAAAAGGAAGATTTAACTATCTAGGAGGAAGACAAAGGATAATCTCCAGATCATTTGATTCCTCAGATTCAAATGAAAGGTAAGCTATAGTAGCAGGAATAAATAACATATCTCCTTGATTTATTTTCATTTTGGACTGATTATATTCTATATATCCCTTTCCCTTTATGGCTATGAGTATAGAATAGCTACCTTCAGTTTCTTTTTTATATGTACCATTAACTATCAACTTACGTATCTGAAATAGCTTAGTGCTAGTTTCATCGATTAGAGCCCATTCTTGTGCAAGATTATTCTCAAACAATAATTTAGGGGCAATTTGCCAGTTAGCCAAGGTCTCATCCTGGGAATAGGAATCATAGTGGAAGCAGTCAAACATTTTTTCAAAGCCAACACCTTGATGGCAAAGATCATCAGGTAAAGTCATACCTTCTGGGGTTACCTTCTCAACTCGTATGGTATAGTCAGTAGGTTCCTGTGTTTCTATTAGGAAACAACCGGAGCCGATGGCATGAGGTACGCCCCCTTGGATAAGGTATACATCCCCTTGTTTCACTTTTATTTTATGAAGAGAATTAAACATGCCATGAATATCCTGGGCATCAAATAAACTCTTCCATTTCTCTCTTGTCATACCTGGCTTAAATCCCAGTAGAACATAGGGATCCTCTCCATGAATAACTCTACCACCAAGTATATACCAAGCTTCAGTTTTCCCATAATCTGATGAAAATACTGTTTTTGCAAAGTCCTTATCTGGATGTACCTGGATGGTTAATCTATTAAGGGAATCAATCAATTTTACAAGCATTGACATATTGTAGCCATATTTTTTATAATGCTGTTCCCCTAAATACCCAACGGGGTCAGCTTCAATAATATCTTTCAATAAAACTTCAGGGCTTCCATTTATAGATATTTTGCTCAAGCCTTCATTAACTAGAGCTTCCCTTCCTGGATTCCTAGCTTTAACTGTTGATGCTACCCATTCTTCAGGGAATGCACCATCATTTGGAGTTCTCTTACCCTGCCACGTTTCTAAGATTGCACCGCCAAGATAGGTTCTCCAAACTCTTTCAGAATTTAGCTTTATTATGTTATATTCTATTTGCTTTGACATAGCAGACTCCTTTTCATTCTTCTAAATATCTTCTCATTTCATTATAACACCAACTTTAAAATTAAGGATAGGGTGGACAGACTTCTTCAGCTATACTCTCAATTTAAAAGACTTTCCAAAATTATTTTGGAAAGCCTTTTGTAAATTATTCTTCCAGTTCTTTAAATATTGGTTTAATCTTTAATTCAAATTCAAAGGTCTTTTCGGATAATTGATATTTAGGTAATAGCTCAGGACCACAGGAGTTAGAACCAACTCCACTCATTTTATAATCAATATTGACAATTGTTTCTTTTCTTTTAATTAATTCATATGGATGGTCTGCATTATTTAAGTCTTCAGGGGTATAATGTGCCACATTAAAAGAGAATTCCTTGCTAGTGGTAAATTTTAATCCCATACCAAGTTGATTAGAAACAATTACCCATTTTGACCCACATCTCGATCCATTTTCCTGCGGAAATAAATAATTTTCAAACATATCATCAACAGTAGTAAGGTACTTACTCTGTTTTACACTTTGTTTCTTATCAATATAGTTTTCATGAGGACCATAAGCAAAATACTCCACTTCTTCATTTCCTTGAGGCATCTCAAGCTGCAAACCAAATCTAGGTAGGAATATAAGCTCCTCTCTAACATTTATTCTCGTAGATAGGGTAATTTCACCATTACCGGAGATTCTCCACAAAACTACACCATGGAGAATAGGAGACTTTATATAGCCACCTAAAGAAAAATCTACAGCTATTTCTATGAAGGTACTTGTAGTATTAATTATTTTAGAGCTATATACCTTCATTTCAGCTCGCTCAAAACCTTCCTCTATCCATTTATGTTTTATATTTCTATCATTGTCAGTAGGCGCTCTCCAAATGTTAAATTTTGGCATAGAACTTATCATGCTTATATTGTTTTTTGAAATGTTTGTAAAGGCTCCTTTATATAAATCAAAACAATATGAGAAATCAAAACCTTCAATATTTATTATATTATCTTTTTCTTCTACATTAATTGGAGGTATAAATACATTATTGGAAGTGGTTACAAATTCTGTCGCCAGCTCAAATTGCTCAAAGCTAATCTCATAGTCACTTTGGGACCAGAGGGTAGTTACCTTTTGCTTAAAGGCTATATTTAAATAATATTTAGAACTTGAAGGAGTAGGATAGTCATAATCTAAATTTATTACTACTGATTCACTTGGGTTAACCTTTAATTGAGGTAATGTTCCTTCCTTTATAATGTCCCCATCCTTCTCAATGGACCAATGGAGTGATAACTTTGATAAATCTATAAAATCATAAAGATTTGTAAGCTTAAAGCTTCCTGTAATTAAATCTAAGGCTTCTATCTTTATAGGAGAAATAACTTTTTTAAGTTCTAGAAGTCCGGTGTGTGGTATTCTGTCTGGATAAACTAATCCATCCATGCAAAAATTACCATCATTAGGTTTATCTCCAAAATCTCCCCCATAGGCATAAAATTCTTTTCCAGTGGCATTGGTGGTTTTGATTCCATGATCACACCATTCCCAAACACAGCCACCCATGAGTTTAGGATATTTATAAATAATATCCCAATAATCTTTTAAGTCTCCAGGTCCATTACCCATAGCATGGGAGTATTCGCATAAGAAAAGAGGCTTTTTATTCTCTTCATTTATAGCATATTCTTCTATATCTTTAACGGAGGCATACATTCTACTGTTAATATCAATGTAGTTAATATCTATGCTACCTTTATAACCTGAGTCTGCTCCCTCATAGTGAACTAGCCTTGAGGTATCTCTTTCTTTTATCCACTTTGCCATTGCAATATGATTTACTCCATAACCAGACTCGTTACCAAGAGACCAGATCGCAACACTTGGGTGGTTTTTATCTCTTTCAACAAGTCTTATAGCTCTATCTAAAAAGGACTTCTCCCATTTAGGGTTTTTAGTAAGCATATGAAGATCTCCAGTCGCCATTACTCCATGACACTCAAGATCAGCTTCTGCCACCACATAAAATCCATATTCATCGCATAACTCTAAGAAACGAGGGTCATTTGGGTAGTGGGAAGTTCTTATTGAGTTAACATTATGTCTTTTCATAAGCTTTAAGTCTTTAATCATATGATTTAAAGGAATTGTTTGTCCAAGCTCCGGATGAGAATCATGCCTATTAACTCCTTTTAATTTTAAAGGAACTGCATTTATCATGAAAACTCCAGCATTTACTTCTACATTTTTAAATCCAATATTAAAATGGAGTACCTCATCTCCGCTATAAAAAAACAAATGATATAAATAGGGCTCTTCTGCATTCCATAGTGTTGGATTTTCTATTTCAATTTTAAAGGATCCGGTTCCATTTACCTTTATTTCTGAAGAAGCTACAATTGCATTAGTTTTATCTTTAAGAACAGTTTTTACGGGTAAACTACCCTTGCAACTTATTTCACAATTAATTGTACCTTTTTTATAATCCTTTGATAGCTCTACTTTATTAAAAGCATCAATTATATGGGAAGTGTCTCTTTCAAGTATATAAACATCTCTAAAGATTCCAGTGAATCTCCACAAATCTTGGTCTTCAAGATATGAGCCATCACACCATTTTAATACCAAAACCGCAAGCTTGTTTTTACCTGCTTTTATATAGGAGGAGATGTTAAATTCTGCAGGTACTCTGCTGCCTTGGCTATAACCTACAAATTTCCCGTTAACCCAAAGATAAAAACAGGAGTTAACTCCTTCAAAAACAATGTACTTTTCTTTTTCCTCAAAGGCTTCGGACATGTTAAATTCTCTTATATAGGTTCCCACTGGATTATTATCTGGGACATAGGGAGGATCACAGGGAAAGGGATAATTAACATTTGTGTAATGACACTTATCATAGCCATTTACTTGCCAACAGGAGGGAACTGTCAAGTCGTCCCAAAGAGTTGTTGAAAAGTTCTCATTAAAAAAATCCTCTTTAACCTCTTTAATGGTTTCATTGTATTGAAATTTCCATCCACCATTTAGAGTCTGATAGAAAGGTGAAGTTCCTGGCTTTTTCCCTAATGCAGTTTTTTCATCAGCATAGGGAATATAATATGATCTGGCAGGTTCTCTATTAACCTGAATAATATCTAGGTTTTCCCAATATTTTTCAACTTTTATCAAATATATCACCTCATATTTTATTTTTTAATTACAAGTTCATTATAAAATAAAGAATCAAAGGATTCTATAGAAGAATATTAAAGTGGATATAAGTATATTGTCCTTTTAGAACAAAGCATAAAAAAAATGAGCTATCC
>Ga0209430_1001832_pt1 | contig 14856 bp, 19 predicted proteins | sample BarGraIncub1133A_FD_184504 | JGI IMG/M metagenome (GOLD analysis project Ga0209430, IMG submission 184504) | Arctic peat soil microbial communities from Barrow, Alaska - Barrow Graham LP Incubations 11-33A (SPAdes) (version 2) | ecosystem: Environmental > Terrestrial > Soil > Wetlands > Peat... | reverse complement strand
AACCACAAATAAATGAAATATTAAAGAGCCTTTCTAAAGAAGAACTGATTGATGTTATAGTGGATATTACTAAAAAAGATTTAACATTGAAGAATAGCATTATTTTTAGATACTCAAAAGGAAACGACACAGAGGAAATAGACAAATGTAGTAAACTTATGAATTCAATAGTAAGTAAATATACAGGTAGAGAGGGCTTTATATCCTTCAGGGATACTAGTGAATTTGTGAATGAAATGTGGGAACTATTAGACAAGGCACGAGAGATGTATAATGTTAATAACAATTTTATATTGGCCTTAGATATAGCACTCCTGGTATTAGAGGAGGCTATAAAGGCATTTCAATATGCAGATGATTCAAATGGAGAAATAGGTGGCTTAATATCAGAAATAATAGAGTTAGTAGATGAAATAGTATGTGAGTCTGAACAGCTGGATATAAATATAAGAGAAAAATTGTTTGATAAATTATTAGAACAAGGTGATAATTCCATTTTTGACGGGTGGGAAGATTTTAAAATTGATATATTTCGAATATGTACCAAGTTTGCCGATGTAGAAGGATTTAGGAATAAACTTAAAGTGAAAATAGAGTTTCTAGTTAAAGAAAATGGTATTGATGAGTATAAAAAATATAGCAGTGAAAAAATGCTTTTAATATTACTTAGCATTATAGATAAATATGAAAGCAAAGAAAGTTTTGAAGACTTTGTGAAAGAGAACCTTGAATTTTCATCTTTTAGAGAACTTTATATAAGTGAATTTATGGAAGATAAAAACTACTCGAAAGTCATAGATTTAGCATTAGAAGGAGAAAGAAAAGATAAACAATATGTAGGTTTAGTATCAAAATGGAAAAAGGTAAGATATATCGCATATAAGGAACTTTCACTTAATGATGAACAAGAAAAGTTGGCAAGAGAGCTTTTATTTGGTGGTAATTTTGAATACTATACCGAATTAGAAGAACTTCATAAGGATGATATAGATGCTCTTTATATAAATATAAGGGAAGAATTGAAAAAAGATAGTGGATGGCATGGAGAAAGTATGTATCTTAAACTTATAGTTTTGAAAAATGATTTGGATGAAATAATGGATTACGTTAGAAAAAATCCAATCAATATAGAGCAATATGCAGAGCTGTTAATTAAAAATTATAATGATGAAGTTGTTAGTATTTATAGAAAATATATAGATTCAAGAGCAAATAGAGCAACAGATAGAAAACAATATAAGGAAGTCTGTAGCATTATTAAAAGGTATAAAAAATTAGCAGGAAAGGGTAGTTTAGAAGTGATAGTAGGCCAATTATCTATGCTATATAAAAGAAGACCCGCATTTTTAGACGAACTAAGCAAATTGAAATAGGTATTGGAAAATTGCTTTTATAGAAAGGAAATAATATGAGTAAAAGAGTAGGAAAAGTTAGAGTTAATCTTGATAGTAAAGATTTAATAGAAATATCTATGAAAGATATTAAAGCGATAATTAGGGGTGCAGATGAATTGAGGGTGATGATTTTGCTCCCAGGGTCTATTTTCACAGCTTGAAGTTAGAATTACTTAATAACGCACCGGGGAATGACTTTGTTTGTAAAAACTCCATTTAAAAAGTATTTATAAAGTTTGAAAATAGCTAATGAAGCTCTGGGTAATTTCAGGTTTTTATTATTTTTCCTGTTTTTACAAATATTGCAGGAGAAAAATAGTTTTATGTTGAAATAACATAAAATAGATGTTAAAGCATGTAGTTGTTTTTGCTGCTAACTAATCAAAGTTAGTTCAGTAAGTTTCCAGAAAAATTACACAATATGTTTGCACGGGTAGGTGTATTAATGCAAAACAGATATGTTGTAGGTGTAGGGATTTTGGTAAATACGGGTTATTAAGAAATGCATTCCATCAAAAAATAAAGAGGATTAGAAACAGTTTTTGGCTGAACCAGATAAGCAATGGAAAGATGGGTATTCTGCTAATCTTTAACATGTTGGCAGAGGGCCAACAGAATACCAGAAAAGGTAAAACAAGTTTTTGCAATTACTCATTGTATTGAATTAAAAGATGTTGAAATGTTACTTGGGATTCCTGAGTATAAAGTAGCTTTACCTGGAGGAGGGCGTGCATCACAAAATGATTTATTTGTACTTGCAAGAACAGATAATGAAATTTTCCCCATTATAGGGGGATTTAAGTATGAAAAGAACACCAGAAATAATAAACACGGAGTAATTATTGAGGGAATATAGAACATTAAAAGTAATATCTAATAATGATATTTTACCACAGGAACAAAGATCAGCCGTATTAAATAAAGTGATTATTATTGAGTCAGCCATGGATACATTAACAGAGAAAGAAATATAAATTATTAATTTAAGATATTTTAATAGGTTAACAATAATTTTAAGCCTGAGGTTAGAGGAATCTAGTTATAGGGTTTATCTTTTTACCTAGAATTATAAATATTGCAGGGAATATAAGTTTTTTGTTGAAATTATTGGGTGTATTAAAATAATTTTGAATTCTGTAGTTATAATAAAGGGGAGAATTAGATGATAAAAATCAACTTACCCAAAAATAGAAATTTTATAGCGGTTTATGAAATAGTTATGGCCTTATTTGCTATACTTGTTGTAGTAATTCTAGTAATCGAGTTAGTTTATAATGTACCTCAAAATATTACTATTACGCTTTCAATAATAGATAATTTAATATTAGTAATTTTCGCCACAGACTGTTTCACAAGATTATTTTTAGCTAAAGATAAAGCAAAGTTTTTTAAGAGTAACATTGTTGACCTAATTTCTATTATCCCATTAAATTCAGCATTTCAATCAATTAGAATATTAAGGTTATCAAAGTTGCTTAAATTTATTAAAATATTTAGGTCAATATCATTAACTGTTAAAGACTATATATCTCAACAAGGTATTATTATATAATAAATTCCTTGCAGGAAACGCAACAGCTACAATTTTGGAACCTAGTAATAGTGGTTATAAGGAGTTGAATAATTTTTTAATTGTAATAAGATAACTTTTGGATTTTAAATTATAAAAATAGAGAGGTGTAAAATGAAAGCAGTTGATTTGTATAGTCAGTTAGAGAAGGATTTTATTAATGTAGATATGACAGATGAAGGGGGTAGAAGAATATTTAAGTGATAACTTTAAGAAAAGAAGCATGGGTATTGTATGTGATTTTGCCAAAGAAATAGACAAGGTATATACTGCCGTGTTTCCTACGAAAGAAATTTTAAAAAAAGTTATGGATTATGGTGCAAAAAATGCAATGCTATTTCTTCATCATCCTTGTATTTGGGATATAAGAAAAGCACCAAAGGTGTTTTATCAAATGGATATTGATATGCTTGAAAAGTTTAAAAAAAGTAGAGTATCAATATACAATTTATATGTTCCATTGGATAATCACAGTGAATACTCAACAAGCAACACATTAGTAAAGGCATTAGATATTGAGGTTATAGAGCCATTTGCACATTACAGTGGAGCAATAAATGGAGTGATTGGAACAACTAAATGTGTGAATTTAATAGATTTGAATAAAAAGTTATCAAGTGCTTTAGGACATCAAACTAAATGTTATTCGTATGGAGATAGTAATATAAAGGATGGAAAAGTTGCTGTAATTGCAGGTGGTGGAAATGATATTATCTTTCTTAAAGAAATGGTAGAAAATGGTGTTAGAGTATTAATTACTGGCATATCATCTGAAAATGATAGATATGCAAAAATTTATGAATTTGAAATAGAAAATAATATTTCCCTTTTAGGAGGAACACATTATAGTACAGAAAAATTTGCATATATTAAAATGTGCAATTATTTTGAACAATTTGGGTTAAAGTCAGAATTCATTGAAGGAGAAGCTATTTACGAAGATATGTAAAATGAAAATGTACTTAGGTAAAACAAATAAAGAGTAAGCTGTTTTTTATAATAAAAGAGTCAAGTTTTTAATAAATAGTTCATGCACTGTAAAAATGAAATATTTCTTATAAAACGAATTAATAACTTATTAGACAGTGAAAATAGTATAAAAAGAAAGGAGGTGAACTTTAGTGAGGCTTTGGTACTTGTTATACACTCTCCCACTAAAGATAAGTTATGAGCGTATTCACATGCCAAAGTCTAGTAGCAAATGTTGAGAAAAGATATGAACTTAAGTATGAATTAAGTAGCTGTAAATGGATATTATTTAAAATTTAAAAATATTGATAAAATGGAATACAAATTGGGGGATATTATGAGTGATATACTCATACTTCGCAGGAGAAAAATACCTGCAACTCATTACCTAATGTATTTCTTCTTATTTTTTTATAAAAGTATATTAAGGAATGAACACATAATATAAAAAATATTGTAGAAGAATGCAATACAAGTAACTAGATTATATTGTTTTTCATAATATATAGTGGAGATATGAAAATGTTAGTTTAGTTTGGAGGATAATTATGTATTATGAAGAGATTAAAATGGTGCATTGTATCCTCTTACAGGAGATTATGCATTTGTGGGAAATAGTATAAAAAAGGCATTAGATTTTTATGTTTATCTTGTAAATAATCAAAATGAAATTTGCATACCTAAAGAGTTAATGATGCCAAAGTTAGGTTGTAGAAAGATAAGGCTTATATGGTCAGACACAAGAGGAGATTCGGAGATAGCATTAGCAGAAGCTAAAAGGTTGATAGAGTGTGAAGGTGTTACTTCTATAATAGGCTCGTATCAAAGTACTGTGACATCATCAGTATCTCTTTTAACAGAAGTACTTAAGGTGCCATATGTTAGTCCTGATGCAGATGCAGGTGTGTTAGCTAGAAGAGAATTAAAATATTTTTTTTAAGTAGGAACAGATGATATAACTTATACTAATGCATTATTTGAAATGATGCAGGCAAATGTAATTTTAAATTATAGTTTAGGCTCTTTAGCTGAGAATTCTGTATTAGGACAAGGTGATGTACAGTCACTTATTAATGTGTCTAATAAATACGGATATGATATAAGTATTTTGGAGTTGTATTCCCCAGAAATTGGAGATATAAAAGAAAGACTTATTCAAATGCAATGCTATAATCCAGATATAATTTTTACAGGACAATTATCTAAAGATGCAATAACAACTATAAAAGCTTTGAAAGAGCTTAATTATTACCCAAAAGCAATGTTTGATCAAACAAGTGATTATGCATCGAATGAAGTTCTGGAAGCCACAGGTGCAGATGCAAATTATATAGTAAGTGCAGTACCATGGGCGGTAGGTGTGACTAAAAAAATACCATTAGCAAAGGTAGTTAATGAAATGTTTAAAGCTATATATAGTGAAAATTTAAATTGTGTAAACTCAGAAAGTTTTACAGGAATTTATGTTTTAATAGATGCAATAACTAGGGCATGCTCTAATACTCCAGAAGCTATAAGAAAAGCACTTACAACTACTTGTATTCCTAAGGAAAGATTAATTATGCCTTGGAACGGTGTACGTTTTAATGAAAATGGTAAAAATGTATTTGCAAGTAGTATCGTGGTTCAAATTTTAAACGAAAGGCTAAAGATTGTATGGCCTAGGTATTTTAAAGAAGCAAATCTTATATTTCCGGCACCACAATGGAATTCAAGATAGGATATTAAATAAGAAATGCAAATAATAAAAAAATAGTAGCTTCTAATAGGGGGTTACTATTTTTGGGATTTTTTCTATAGGATGCTATAAGGAAGGTGCTAAAAGCAGGAGTTATTCAATAAGTATTAAATTGAATGAGCATGCAGAATATGCAAAGACATGAAACAATAAAAAACTATAAAACATAAGATTATATAGTCTCGCACAAAGATATTTATATAATATGGTGATATAACTTTAATCCAGTTGTTGCAAATCAATAAGAAAGACTGTGCCAATTAGCTTTAAAACTAAGTGATACAGTCTTTTTTTTAAATGTATGGTGCCGAAGGCGGGAATCGAACCCGCACGGTTGTTACACCTCTGGATTTTGAGTCCGATATTCTATTGATTAATACTAATTATGTAAAGCTATTAAAAGTTATTGTATAGCCTGATATGACTAGGTTATGAGGTGTTTTGATAAACTGATTTGATGGAAGCATTGATACTCTTACAACATATTATTTAATAAATTTTTAGAAGATTTTTAGAAGAAATATGATGTCTCAATGTACTGGAAATTATAAGGTTAGAAGGTAGTTGTAATTTGTATTCTTGAAATTATTTTAAATATAAAAAAGGATACAAAGATTAAAGATACATATTTTGTTTGTATCTTTTTCTATATTTAAATAGAGGGATATAATATGTGCAGTTTTCTATTAATTAATTATACTTATTTCGTGGTTTATTCTTTTATGGGTTACAAGAGGTAGGGGAAAACAACCTATAGGTCGGAAGAGTATAGTTATTGAATGATAATAAAACTTAGTATAAATTAATAAAAAAAAGGGATATATTGTAATGATGTAGAATAAGTTAAATATCAATAATAAAAGGGGGAAATAATGTGAAAAATTTATTTAAATTAACAAACATAACTAAAATACTAATTTGTGCTTTTTTATTTGTTTTGACAGTTACTCCTAACAGTGTTTTTGCAGTTACTAACACTAAAAAGGTTAGTGCTATTAATGGGAGGGTAACGGTAACATTTAAATATGCAGTTACTACACCAAAAGTAACAGATTTTGTTGTAAGTCAAAGTATAAATAAGGGGACAGCAAAAACAATAAAAGCATCAAAAGTAACCATTAATTCAACAAAAAAAATTGTTACTCTAACCATACCAGTGGTAGCTAAAACATCAGTAATTCAAAGTATAGTTTATAAAGTATCATATAAAAAGGATACAGTTGTTAGTTCTCCAGCAATATCTGTAGCAAAAGTAACAGTAGCTAAATTGGGGGATATTAAAGGGGTGGTGACGTGGCAATATAATACCTATGTAGGAACTAAGCCAGATACTGGTGCTAAAATAGCATTAATTCCTGTAAATGAAGATAACACAAAAGATAATTCTTTGTTTTCTCTTTTAATTCAACAAATTCCTCAAGGAGAGAATGGAATTTATACAGGGAAGGCAGATGGATATGGAAGTTATGAAATTGATAATGTTCCAGCTGGTCAATATTATATGTTGATGGTATCTAGTAATACCACGAGTGATATGACTATTGATGCTGGATCTCAACAAATATTATCGTCACTATTTTCTGCTAAAGATTGGACAACAATGCAACTATGTCTCAAACTTAATAAGTTCCTATTACAAAGCGTTGAAGTAAAACAAAATGCGACAATAATAGAAAGTAATGATTTCGGAAATACTTATTTTTAATATTAAATTTAATAAAAAGAACTTACAGTTAAATTAAAAAATAGAATAATATTCTGATTAAAGGTTATAATACTATTAACAACATAGCATTAAACATAAAAAGAGGTAATTGATTGTGCAACATACCTCCTAAACAACCTTTTTAATTATAGTTTAGAATCAGTTAAAGGAATCAGCTTAATTTTTTGAGCTGATTTTTTTTGTATTCTATTTCAAAGAGAGGATTTAGAACTTAATAAAAAATACTGCTCTAGGAAGGAGTCCCTATGCAGTATCTCAAATCAATTTTTATGCCAAGTTTACGAAGATTGGTATATTTAGATTATTGACCAATTCTCAGATTATATTCAATTAGATTAATATAAATAGTTGGATCATGGAACCTTTTTAATGCATTATGGATATTATATAAAATCGTAGTCTTAAAATTTCTAATATCAATCGATCCCTTGTAGCCTAGCGTAATTGCTAGGCTTTTTTTTCTTTTTATTGCAATGAATATATTTACAATAAAAGGAATATTAAAACATTTATCGAATATATACAATAAAACTTATGAAGAGGTGGTTAGATGGAAGGGATAAAATGTCTGTTAAAAGAGATAAGATTAAAGGAATATATGATAGATTCAAAAACCGAATTTGCTAATAAATTAGAAATACCAGTTCAAACATATATAAAGTGGGAAAATAAGATAAACACTCCAACCTTATTAAAGGCTCTTGAGGTAGCACAAAAATTAAATAAGAAAGTAGAAGATATATGGCATCTCAGGTAGATGCTATTTTTTTATCTAAAAATTAGATTATTTATCTAAGAATATATATAGGACAAGCAACATTTAACGCAAAAACACATATCTTAGTATTATAAGACACACCAACAAGGAGATTAAATTATGGCAATGTGCATAAATTTGACTTTTAAAAGCAATGATGAAGAATTAAAACTTTATCTAGAAGCAGTAGGACATTCAAGTAAAGGGAATTGGATTAAGGATTGCATAAAATTTTATATGGCTTATGGGCATTTGGAAAAACAATTAAAAGAAATGATTTCATTTACAATTTACATTTACAATTACAAATAAAGTTATTACTATAGAATGCCACTTCAAGGGCACTTTTATATTAAAATATGTAAATGAAACTATTCATACCTTTTCCTTTACAAATAGATTGATTAATGATACAATTAAGACAATGAAAGTGTGAAGGAGAGGTTGAATTATGATTTATGGATATGCAAGGTGTTCAACAGATAATATTAAACAAGATATAACCAGACAGACAAGAGAATTAAAACAGTTAGGTGCAACACAAGACAGTATATATTTTGAATATGAAAGTGGGACTAAGATAGATAGAGTTGAGTTAAAAAGATTAATGGATACTGTTGTTGAAGGTGATGTTATAGTTGCTACAGAGGTAAGTAGAATAACTAGAAGCACAAAACAATTATGTGAAGTTATAGAGTTTGCAAAGGATACTAAAATTAAATTGATACTAGGAAATTTTGTAGTTGATTGTACTAAAGAATTAGATCCAATGACGGAAGGGATGTTAAAGATGATGGGAGTATTCTCAGAACTCGAACGGAACATGATAAGCCAAAGAGTTAAGAGTGGTATGGCTAATGCTAAAGCAAAGGGTAGTATAATAGGTAGACCTACAACTACCATAGAAGACATTCCAGTAACAGTAGTTAAGGCATATGAACTATTAAAGGGTGGTAAGATAAACAAGAGTGAATGTGCTAGAATGTGTGATATATCACGACCTTCATTAGATAAATATATTAAGGTATTAAACAGGTAGAAATACTTGTTTTTTTTATGTTTATTCACACTAAGAGATGAAGTAAAGGAAGATAATACAAGCCTAGACTCCCTAAAATATTACAATAGTACACTAAAAAGCATACATTAAGGCTATTGGCACATAAGATTATAGGGATTGCAGTATGGCCGGGTATATTCCGTTTGCTCATTTATAAGGAATTGATCAAAATCAACTGCTTGGTTCATCCCTGCACCCTAAAGCATTTTTGATATTCGGCTATATTAAGTCATTTCATTCGATTAATTCAGTTTTTACTCGATATAACTTAAATTTACTCGATTTCACTATTTGCAGTTGTAGGTGGGAGGGGGGGATAGTTTTCATTCATTTTATAAATACTATTATATGGGTACCCCAATGGTGGGGATTGTTCAATTTAGATCACAAACAGGGAATGTAAGGAGCTTCAAGAAGAAAATAAAAAGTTGAAGGAACGGTTAAAAATTATTAGAGGGAAAATATATGAAAAAAATATAAAACATGTAATGTAAGTATTACATATAATATAATATTAATTAATACTAATTAATATTATATAAAAATCTATTGGTAAGTGTGATTTAAAACAGTATAATGGAACTAAAAGATAAGGTGGGTGATATGAATGGTACTGAAAAGGGAAAGTATTAAAAGAAAATTATTAAGTAAAGTATTATTTAGAATTGACTATCGTCAATTGTCAGATAATGAACTCAATAAAATAGTTGAACTTATTAAGGAAATGAAATCTGAAGAGTTTAACGGGTTTACTACCGAAGCGGTGAGCTCGTATGATCTTCAAGTAAATGATTCCCAGGTTGACAATAAAAACGTTGGATTTAAAAAATTAGACGATTGTATAAATTACGTATTTTTTAAAGAAAAAGCAGGAACTGATTGCTTTAATTTAAAAATAAATAAAAGTTTTGTATTATTAGAAATTTATCCATCTTCCTTATATAAGGGAACAGATATTTATTATGAATTATACTCTGATATATTAAATATGATGTTTAATGAACTAAAACTTTTTAATTTATCTAGAATAGGTATCAGAAAATTTAATAACTTTTTTTATGAGGCAAACAAATTATCTGATATTAATCAAATATTCACAGATGCAATGATGAGTGTACATGAATTGATAGGAAGCAAGTTTAAAAGGCGTTTAATGACAGATTCATATGAAAAAAAATTATATGGAATTAATATTGTTAGAGAATTAAATCATGGCTTATTGGAAGTTCCAGAAGAAGAAATTTCAGGAGAGAAATGTATAGTTCAAAAAGAAGTATATTTAGTAGGTTTTGATTATGATATGTTTTCAATAAATAATAATATCTTAAATGAAATGAAAGAGAATCCAAAAGAAACCTTGAAATTTATAAATGATGAAATATTCAATATTTTTACAGATAGTTTGCAACCTAAATTTATAGAAGTTTTAACGCAAGTTAATCCTGATCTTAGAAAATATTCCATATATGGGGGAGAGTAAATATGCGTAAAGGTATGGTTTTTACACCAACAGTAAAGATGGAAGATAGTAAAATACAATATTCCAAAGTTATAACATTGGGGAAAACGCAAAAATTTTATGACGGTTATAGCCAATCTATAACTGAGTCTAAAAGTGTACGAGGAAAACCTTTAGTAAAAGGTAAATATGAAATGATAGATTATTAAGGAATTGGTGAGATAAATGAAGTTTGAAGGGTTTTACAACGATATAAATGTTGAACTGTTTTTTCTAGGATTGCAAAATGAGGGAGAAAGTATACTAGTTATTTTAAAATGTGACAATAAAATACAACATACTTTAGTTGTAGATTCTTTTCTTGAAAGTGATGGTACTAGTCCTGTTTTGAAGATTCTTCAACAGAAAGGGATAAAAGAAATAGATACTTTAGTATGGTCTCATCCACATGATGATCATACTAAAGGGATCACAAAGCTAATGAAAGAATTTGAAGATAATATTGGAGAAATTCTAATTCCGATGGGAGTAGATACTGATCAATCAAAATATACTAAAGCAACTAAGGAATTACTTGAAAAAATTAATGGAATTAATATAGCAAACATAGTACATAAAAAGTTAACAAGAATCAGACCAATAGTAGCAGACACAAGTATACTTAGAGATAGGGAAATTAAATTAAGAAAAGTTGCTGAAAGGAGATATATTTTATTTAATATTTATGCAGTATCCCCAGATGGCAATTTAGTTAGGAATCGAGATTTAAGACAAGATTATAATAACCTTAACGACTTTTCAATTGGATTGTACTATATTGTAGGTGATTTTATTTTATTTCTTACTAGCGATATAGAAAACATTACAATTAATCAACTTACAGAGGAAACACAAAACCAAATGATAACACCTAATATATTAAAACTTCCACATCATGGTTCAGATGGCTCGTTAAAATTATTTGATTTTTATAATAAACAGATTTGTAGTCATAATGAAGAAGTTATTGAATATATTGCTCTTACTGCATATAAAAATAATAAATTACCCAAAGAAATTGTTTTAAAGAATTATAAAACTATATCAAACAAAATTTTTAAAATAGATAATAGTGATGGACAGAATGACCCCTCCGTACTTCTTTTTAATATTGACATCTTAAATAAGAAAATTGAAACACACAAATTAGCTAACTATGTAGAATATGAATGAATCTAATAACAAAAAACAACCTCTAATCAATGTCAGGGGTTATTATTATGTCTAAAAACTTGGAATTATAAGAACGCTTATTCGTATAATGCAATCGGTATATTTGTTGTAAAATAAATATAACAATTTGAACATATAACAGACCATTTAGAGAGTAATAATTAATTACCCTCTATTTTTTTATGTAAATTTGCTTATCGAAATATATTAAAATAAATATCGTTACCCCTAGTGGCTTAAAAAATTCCTAAGTTACTTCAGTATTTTACGCACATCAAAAAATCACAATTTCCATTTTAATAATGAGCTTATAGTTTAGAATAGTATTGTCCACACGTATTGTAAAGTTATATCATCATAAATCAAACTTTTATTACTATAGGCTATATTCACTTGCCATTCTTGCTTGTTCGACATTTTGTTCGTATTCTTCATTGCTAAAGAACTGAGGACAAATAGGACATTTATAAGTAGTACCATATTCAGAGGTTTCTTCTTTCAAATGATTCTTTTTTCCTTTATCAGTTAAACATGTTGGGCAGAATTTTTCATTAGTTTCGTTATCTATATAAATACCAAAATCAAGATTAAATTCTAATCCGCTTTTTAATTGTTCTACATCAATGGTGTTATTTTTAGCTACTATCAAATCATTATATTCACTTTTTTTAATGATTTTATGCGTGTTAAAAAAAATAATTGTTTTTGATATTAATCCTATTATAAATATTACCAAGGCTACTCCCCAACCTGACCAGATTACACTTGAATTAGATGTAAAAAATTCGGCAATCGATGAGAACATTTATGCACCTCCACTTATTACTAAAATAACTACTATTATTTGTGATTTAGACATAGAAAGTTAAAAATAAACTATTCCTCAGATACATCTAGAACTTTAATTCTCAATTCTTCCACTAAAGGCTTAGTAAGGTTTTTACCGAATATTTTGCATGTAAGCTTTATTGTTTGATTTTTAGCTTTCTCAGTTAATACAATTCTTATAGGTTCAGAAAAAGCTTTAGTTGTTATTTGATGTTTGATATTACCAATATGTTGAGATATTATGAAGCTTAAACCTTCTTGTTTAACATCTGGATACTTTGTATTATTAGGTGCACGAGGACTTATATTATTAAATATAAAAGGGTTGCTATTATGGATTGGTTTCTCATATATTCTTTTAGCAATAAAAAAGCCATCTATTTTTTCAATCTTAACTTCGATAGAACTATCTTCAATATAACTATCCCCTTGGTTACAAAATAACTATCCCCTTGGTTACAAATAGAAATGTTTAGCTTAAGGGAATGAAGTTCGAAATACTCGTAATAATCATCATCTTTATATGTATCTTTAACTCTTAGCAAGTCCGTTTCTAACTCTTCTATACTACTTTGACCGTATGTCCGTCTAACAAATGGTGAAGTTATATTCGGTGTTTTAGGAAATGTGTTTAAAACGAGACTCTCTGGACGTAAAATGTCAGTTCGTGCCCTGTTTTTCTTTTTTATTAATATAGCCTCAATTTCTTTTTTAGCCCGTTCTGATGGATGATCAAATACTTTTATATAATTAAGTTCAATTTCTTTAGCAAATTCATGTTTGTCAAAACCTAATTTAACTTTATCTGTAAAATCATTATTTGGTTTTCTTTTATTATAAATTCTCTCATAATCGCTTAATACCATTCTCGTTTGATGAGAACCAATTCTAATAAATGAATCTCCTCTTTGTAGGTTTTTAAAATCTTTTCGCATCATATATGGCTGATTATTGCAGTCATATATCTTGATGATTCCTAATTTTTTATCATCATAAGTATATGAGAAATAGTCAATATTTACTTGTGGTTCAATATTGTTCAAAATGAGTTGCTGATATGTGGCTGAATCCTCAAATTGTGATTCTTCAATTCCAAGTGTAACTCTTTCTCCAGATGGCTTATCTTTTATGCCTGTTATTATATATCTATCACTATCTATATCAGCGTTTGCCATTGACATAACATCTTTAATCATAGCATCATAATGCTCCTTTTCATACTGAATTGATTTAAAATCAAGAGCTGTATTTTCATGTTCGTACTTAATTAAATTGTCTAAATCCATGTTCATCCCCCCTTTACGTTATAAAACGATTTTATGATAGAACGAAATTAACTATAAATGTTTCTTAAATATTATATCATGAGTTTTCATAAACAATCATAAATATTCCCAATAATAAAAATAAAACCAAGATAAGAAAGGACTGATAAAAATGGAAAATACAAATATAATACTCACTAATGATTCAGCTTCTCATACATTTATAAATTTAATTGTAGATAATGCTAAAACAAATCATAAGGAACTCAATAAATTTTTAGAAGAATTACACGAACTGGGAAAGAAATATTCCTTAGTAAATATAAAGGAGGGTGTTTTAAATGACTAATTTAGAAGGACTTAAAATGACTATAGAAGGAGTAGAAATTATTGATGCTAATTTATTAATATATTATGGATTTTAGATCATTATGGATAGTGTACCTAGGTTTATGCCAGCATCATTCTTTAATCTACCGATTATGATTATCAATTGACACTCGATGAGAATATAAGAACCTTTGTTCGTATTAAATTATCGTAATTTTTATCATAAATATATAGAAGAATTTAGGATTAAGTAATTAATTTTGCTTAGTCTTTTTTTATGTAAATAAAAAGGATATATAAATAATGAAGGAATTTTTAAAGTAGTCAATTTTGGGAGGAGGAGGAATAAATTTGTTTGAAAATTATAAAGATGTTGTAAATATAGAAGACTTAACACAAATGCTAGGTATAGGAAAAAATAAGGCTTATAAATTAATTAATTCAGGTATTATAAAATCATTTAAAATAGGTAAGATTCATAAAATACCCAAAGTATGGATAATGGATTATATACAAATGCAATAATTAGGTTTACTGATTTTAGGAAA
>Ga0209430_1001830_pt1 | contig 14867 bp, 10 predicted proteins | sample BarGraIncub1133A_FD_184504 | JGI IMG/M metagenome (GOLD analysis project Ga0209430, IMG submission 184504) | Arctic peat soil microbial communities from Barrow, Alaska - Barrow Graham LP Incubations 11-33A (SPAdes) (version 2) | ecosystem: Environmental > Terrestrial > Soil > Wetlands > Peat... | reverse complement strand
ACTGATTTTTCATCATCTAATGCAGATAACCTGATTGTAAATGATGGTAGTATCAATGGTGAAAGCTTTAGTATTCAAAGTTATCCGTTTACAAACAATGGCTCATTTAATGTTTCCAGTTTTGTGGTTACATCGACTGCCAGTTTAATAAACAATGGTTCTGTCGAAGTTAAAGAGTTGGTCACAAATTCCGGATCAAAAATCTATAATAACTGTCATATAAATGTGACTGATCTTTTGGATCTTCATGGGACTTCCTATTTTGGTTATAAAGGATCACTTTTGCAGTCGAAAGATCTTGTCGCTGACGGAACAACTTTCACGATGTCAGAAGCATCTATTTTGGATGTTGAAACTGCTGAATTTTCCACTTGGAGAAATTATTTAAATGGTGTTGGTTCTGACTATGCTTTAGCCCGTTTTGGTAAAGTCGATTCCTACAAGAAAGCCGTTTCGAAGAATATTACCTATCAGGGTAAAATGGAAATAGAATGTTCCGATCATATTACTAATGATAAAAACAATCCATTCTGGGTAGTTGAGGGTGCTAACGTACGTTGGTCTGCCAAAGGAGCTTCAACAACGAACATTCCTTCTACTGGCTGCAACGAAGGTGGTAATGTGGTGGTTCCAATTCATGTTGATCCTCCTACTGATCCTAATTTCCCAATAGTTGTAAATCTTACCACCAATTACTCCTTCTTAATGGAGGATAACTGGCCATGGTTAGGCGATTATGATTTGAATGATTTGGTTGTTGACTTGACTATTAGTTATTTGCAAGATGAAAATAATAAAGCTTTGTCAATGTCTGTTGTCTATAAGCTGAGAGCTGTCGGTGCTTCTAAAAGAATTGCAGCAGCCTTCCAGCTGGATAATATTTCACCAAATCAAATTTCCAGTGTAAGTTATAAAGAACCTGTACTTACCGGTAAAGTTTTTGCTATTGAAAAGGGCGGTTTGGAAATAGGACAAACGAAAGCTGTCGTTCCTTTGTTTGATGATGCTCACTTATTACTCAATCCTGCAACGGGAGATACTCCTAGCTTATTAAATACCATCATTGGTAATGACTATTATGCACCGGTATTTGATACAATAAAGATTGTTTTTGCAAATCCAATTGATCCAGTTAATATCAGTATTGCAAATTTAAATTTCTTTATTGTAACGGATGCTCCTTTAGCATCTTCTACTTCAGCAATGCGATCAGAAGTCCATTTGTCCGGATTTAAACCGACAGACAAGGCTGATCCGGCAATGCTTTTAGGTGGTGTAAATTACACACAAAATGGAGCAAATTATCGTACTAAAGAAAATATGATGTGGGGTTTACTTATTCCTACTTCCTTTAAGTATGCTGCAGAATGGAAAGATATAACAACCGTTTATCCTCAGTTTACACAATGGTGCACATCCGGAGGTGTTGATAATACATTCTGGTATGAATATCCCACCGATAAGAGTGGTTATCTCTTTACAAAATAATAGTAAAAGTGAAGTCAATTCAATTAAACAACTTAAAAATTGTCTGCAAATCTTACAAAAACACCATCAAACTTAGGTTGATGGTGTTTTTTAAAATTGATGGATAGGAATGTTTGAACATATAAAAAAGAAATTTAACTTTACGCTTTATAGTATACCTAAAGAAATAACACATTTTAGAATATGAAGCAGATATTAATTACAGGCGGAGCAGGTTTTATAGGCTCTCATTTATGCAAACGATTGCTGGAAGAAGGTAATAACGTTATTTGCCTGGACAATTTTTTTACGGGATCAATAAATAATATTATTCCATTACTTTCCAATCCACTGTTTGAACTTGTTCGTTGGGATGTAATTCACCCATATTTTGCCAATGTTGATGAAATCTATAATCTGGCATGTCCTGCTTCTCCTATTCATTATCAATACGATGCTATTCAGACAGTAAAGACCTCTGTAATGGGGGCAATCAATGTGCTTGGTATGGCTAAAACGTCTGGCTCCAAAGTATTGCAGGCTTCAACCAGTGAAGTTTACGGCGATCCGTTTGTACATCCGCAAGACGAAAGCTATTGGGGGAATGTGAACCCAATTGGGATACGTTCCTGTTATGATGAAGGAAAAAGAGTTGCTGAAACCCTTTTTATGGATTACCACAGACAAAATAAATGTCGAATCAAAATAATACGAATTTTCAATACTTATGGACCAAATATGCATCCCAACGATGGTCGGGTGGTCTCCAATTTTATTGTTCAGGCTTTAAGAAATGAAGATATAACCATTTATGGTGACGGAAGCCAAACCAGAAGTTTTCAATATGTAGACGATTTGGTGGAAGGTATGATTCGAATGATGGCTACCGGAGATGAATTTACTGGACCAGTTAATATCGGTAATCCCAATGAATTTACCATTCGCCAGTTGGCAGAGGTTGTGATACGCCTAACTAATTCTCAATCTAAAATCATATATATGGCTTTGCCAAATGATGATCCAAAACAAAGAAAACCCGATATTTCACTTGCACAGGAAAAGCTCAACTGGAGCCCAACCGTACAATTGGAGGAAGGGTTAATAAGAACAATAGAATTTTTTAAAACGAAGATTTAGTAGTATTCAGAGCTACATTAAATAACTGTTCAAAATTTTATCAATTTTTTATTTTAATAAGAATATTAGATGGATGTTGAAATCAACAATTCAGAGTATAAGATATTGATAGTAGATGACGTTCTCTCAAATGTCCTGCTATTAAAAATATTACTTACCAATGAAAAATTTCAGATTTCTACCGCTATGGGTGGCAAGGAAGCTTTGGAAAAAGTACAGGAAGAGAACCCTGATTTGATATTATTGGATGTGATGATGCCAGATGTGGATGGTTTTGAAGTAACCAGACAATTGAGAAATATGCCGGCACCTTATTGTGATGTCTCTATTATTTTTCTAACAGCGTTGAATGGTACAGCTGAAATTGTCAAAGGTTTCCAGATTGGAGCAAACGATTTCATCTCTAAACCATTCAGTAAAGAGGAACTCATCATTCGTGTTAAACATCAGATTTCTTTAATTGCTGCTAAACGAATCATCATTCAGCAAAAAGAGGAATTGCAGAATTCTATTTATTCCAGGGATAAGATGTATTCAGTGATTGCGCATGATTTGCGTTCTCCGATGGGATCCATTAAGATGATGTTGAATATGGCTATTCTGACCATTACAGAAAATGCCATTGGTAGTGAAATGTATGAAATGTTGAGTCTGGCAAACAAAACAACAGAAGATACTTTTGTTTTGTTGGATAACCTGCTCAAATGGACTAAGAGTCAAACGGGCAGATTGAATGTTGTCTTTCAACAAACGGAACTCGTTTCTTTGGTGGATGGTGTGCTTGAAATTACAGCTAAAATAGCAGAACTTAAACAAGTCTACATTAAACTTATTGCACCTGAAAGTTGTGATGTGTATGCAGACAGGGATATGGTTAAAAGTGTATTGCGGAATTTATTGAGCAATGCAACCAAATTCAGTAAGTCAGGAGATTCAATTATTGTGCGAATTCAGGATAATGTTCCGGAAGAAAACGGAATGGTTGTTGTAAGTGTTGAAGACAATGGTATAGGTATGAGTGAAGAGGCTCAGGAAAAACTATTGAAAATAGAGACTCACTTTAGTACTTTCGGTACTAATAACGAAGAAGGATCTGGATTGGGCTTGCTATTATGTGCGGACTTTGCACAAAAAAATGGTGGACGGTTGTGGTTTAACTCTAAAGTAGGAGTGGGGACTACCTTTAGTTTTACAGTTCTGAAGCATTAAAACAACAAACTTGAAATTAGGATGGGCAATACGGATCCGAATTTTTCAGAAAGTTCCATAAGTTCAAAACATTCTGAACCATTGCTGTCCGTCATAACAGTGAATTACAATGGTTTGGATGATACAAGTGAATTGATTGAATCCTTACTTGAAACTATTCACTCTGTCTCTTATGAGATTGTAGTAGTAGATAATGCTTCCAGAATTAATGAAGCAGAACTTTTAAAAAACAAATTTCCACAGATAGTTGCTCTTAGAAGTGAACAGAATCTGGGATTTTCCGGTGGAAATAATTTAGGCATTCTGAATGCAAAAGGTGATTATCTTTTCTTTATGAACAACGATACATTTGTTCGTACTGATGGATTCCGTTCTCTGATTGATGCTATGATTCTCAATCCGTCCATAGCGGCGGTTTCTCCCAAAATATTGTTTGCCAAACCTGGTAATACCATCCAGTTTGCTGGTTATACACCTTTGACCAAAGTGACTTTGCGGAATGACATTATTGGCATAGACGAGGTTGATGACGGCAGATGGGATACCCCTATACCGACACCTATTGTACATGGTGCTGCTATGCTTTTCAAGAAAAGTGCATTGGAAAAAGTAGGGTTAATGCCGGAAATCTATTTTCTGTACTATGAAGAATTGGACTGGAGTGCAGCAATTCTGCGTGCCGGTTTTGAAATGTGGTATATTCCAACCTGTGTCGTATTTCATAAGGGCAGTAAAAGTACAGGCGTTTATAGTCAGCTACAGGTCTTTTATATGACACGTAACCGATTGCTTTATGCATGGCGAAATGTTGATGGTTTAAATAAGTGGATATCAATAATCTATCAAATTTTAATAGCAAATTCAAAAGCTTGTTTATTGTTTCTGATTAAAGGGAAAGCCAATTTGATGAAAGCATGTATTCGTGGCATCAATGCCTTTTTGAAAATGGATAAATAATTTAAGAAACAATGACTTTTTATATTTTCTTCAGCGTTCTGGACTGGGTTATTTTCACAACAGTCGCTTTGTCTGTACTTTATCTTCTTGTATTTGGTATAGCATCGAAATTTTTTCGCAACCGTGAGTATCCTGTTTCAGAGGAGTTCAAAAGGATCCTTGTCTTGTTTCCTGCATACCGTGAAGATAAGGTTATACGAACATCCGTACAAAGTTTTCTTTTACAAGATTATCCAAAAGACCGTTATGAAGTGGTGGTAATCTCTGATCACATGCAGGAGGAGACCAATGAAATGCTGAGGCAGTTGCCCATTACTTTTTTAGAAGTGACTTTTGAACAAAGTTCCAAGGCTAAAGCTCTTAATTTTGCTTTGGAAAATCAGGAGATCAATTCTTTTGACATTGTGACGATTCTTGATGCAGATAATGTGGTGGATCCTTTTTATCTGAAGGCAATCAACAACGCTTTTGCTTCAGGTGTAAAAGCATTACAGGCACATCGTATTGCCAAAAATTTTCAGACGGGTGTCGCTGTCTTTGATGCTGTAAGTGAAGAGGTCAATCATTCTATATTTAGAAAAGGCCATTGTGCTTTCGGATTATCTACCGCTTTGGTGGGGTCTGGCATGGCTTTCGATTTTAAATGGTTCAAGGAAAATGTTGTTCATCTGAAAACCGCTGGTGAAGATAAGGAGCTTGAAACATTGCTCCTGAAGCAGTCTATAAAAATTGAGTATATGGATAAAGTCTATGTCAGGGATGAAAAGACCAGCAAAGACCAGGTCTATTCAATTCAACGTCAGCGTTGGCTTTCAGCTCAATATTCCATGATGATATCCAACTTACGAAATGTTCCCATGTGTTTACGTACCGGGAATATAAATTATCTGGATAAAATTATTCAATGGATGTTGTTGCCACGAGTTGTTATGTTCGGTTTGACAGGTTTGATGGCGGTGCTTGTTTTAATTATAAGCTGGACTTATGCCATTAAATGGTTTGTTCTACTTTCTTTATTGATTGGTTTATTTGTGTTGGTAACCCCGGGAGGTCTGTTAAAAGAATTTTTTAGGAAAAGCTGGAAAACCGTTCCAACGCTTTTTGTAATGATGATTCTGAATTTCTTTAAAATGAAAAAGGGAAAAAAATTCATTCATACACCCCACGGGCAGGAATAAAGTCTATCGTTCTACTTGTCCTTTTAAACTTAACTCCATAATGACTGGTTTGTGATCACTATAATCCAATTTATAGGATTGGTAGGAATACCCTTGGAAATCTTTTGAGTGGAAAATATAATCAATTCTGTAAAGTCTGTAAAGTCCCAAAAGGGTATATTCGTAACCTTTACCACAGGTCTTAAATCCATCTTTTAACTGACCTTTTATCTGATGATACGTGTAGGAGGATGGGATTGAATTCATATCTCCACAAACCAACGTTGGATATTGGGATGATTCAATTTGATTATGAATGTATGTTGCCTGCAGGGTTCGCTTTCTATAATTTTTTAGAATAACATCGTATACAGTCTGTGACTTTTTTGCCTCTCCGGATAAGTCCCAAAGCCAATTTTGAGGGACAAATTTGTATTTGGTCTGGTTAAAATTGGTGGTTTGCAGGTGAAAGGTGAATACCCGCACTGTATCTCCATTTATCAACAAATCGGTCTGCATTGCCTGATTGCCTTCATCTCCAAAATGAATCCTGATTGAACGTACAATGGGGAATTTGCTTAGTATCATCAGATTGAATCCTGTTATTGAAGAAAGAGCAACTGTGCTGTATGGGAGAAAAGAAAAGGATCTTGCAATGCTGTCAACGGTAAAGGTTGAATCGTAATCCATTTCCTGCATGCACAGTATATCAACATTCTTTTCTTTCATAAAATCGGATACCAGACTCACGGTTAAAGGTCTTTGTCCGTGATAAAACCCTTGTGCATTGTAGCTGGCTAAACGAATGGTGTTATCTGCTGTTCCCGGCACTTTCTGGGGTCTGATGGGTATTTGATAGATAGAACCAATAAAACCCAAATTGAGCAAAATGGTTACTAGTGGGATTATGACTAATAATTTGAATCGGATGATCCAGTAAACCAATAATATCAGATTTAAAAGAATCAACAAGGGCTGGAATAGTCCGTAAAAACCAAAAACATCAAAGGCACCCCCGTAATTTGAACTAATCAAAGCACAAATTGAAAGGAATGAAACAAGGAAGGTTAATGCGGCAAAAATAAATCGTATTATTCGAATGATAGCATTATCAGTCATGACTATTTTAAATATTTGCTGATCATTTCAACCAATTGTTTTTTCTTGAATGGTTTTGCCAGAAAATCATTGCATCCGCTTTCTATGGATCTGTTCCGGTCTTCTTCAAATGCAAAGGCACTGAATGCGATTATTGGTACATCGGAAGAGATAGTCCGTATAACTCTTGTCGCATCTAATCCATTCATAACGGGCATTTTAATGTCCATCAATATTAGATTGGGCTGATGTTCTTCAAACATATTTACGACTTCCAATCCGTTTTTTGCTCTTTTTAGGTTGTAAATACCACCAATCATAGCTTTCAATAAAATATAGTTGCTGTCTGTATCTTCGGCAACTATGACTAATTCCTTTTTTTCTTTGCGTTCGATATATTCGGGAGCAGAAGTATTATTTTCGTTTGCCAAATGGTTGACAATGCAACTAATGGGCAACGTAAAAGTAAAACAGGAGCCGACTCCAAAAGTAGAATCAACGGCAATGGTTCCGCCCATTTTATCAAGAATAGATTTACATATGGACAGACCTAAACCTGTTCCCTGTGAATAATTGTCAGTTTTTACGAAGCGTTCAAAAACCTTATCAATTTGATCAGTTTCGATGCCCGTTCCTGTATCTTTTACATAAAACTCGATATGATCCGATTTCTTAATGTATCCAAAGTTTATGTTTCCGTTTTTCGTGAATTTTATAGCATTACCAATCAGATTGTTATAAACTTGTGCCAATCTATTCTTGTCGGAATTGATAATCAGGTTTTGATTGGAGTTATCGTAAATAAGCTTTGTATTTTTACCGCATCTCATGGAATTGGTTTGGAGAATTTCCAGGCAGAAGGCTTCCAGATCTATTGGTTCATAATTGAATTCCACAATACCCGATTCAATTTTTGAAATGTCCAGAATTTCATTGATAAGGCCAAGCAATCTGGTATTGTTTTCATCAACAATAGAAAAGTAGGATTGTCTTTCATCACTATTCTCGGTTTCAGCTATGATTCTGGAAAAACCGATTATTGCATTTAAAGGTGTTCTGATTTCATGACTCATATTTGCAATAAAGGCGGATTTAAGCTTATCCGATTGCTCGGCTTTTTCTTTAGCATCAATGAGCTCTTGCTCCATGAGTTTATCTTTGGTGATGTCCCGTTCAATAGAAATCAATAGGGGCCTGGTTTCATCTTTTACCAATATCCGTAATTGATCCCTGATTTGTTTTTCACCATATTCATCGACGTCTTCGATGATTTTTCTATTTTCATGATTGCTTTTGAAGTTGGCTAGATCTTCCACCCTCATTTTGTCCGCAATTTTTTCAGGGAAAACTTCAAAATCACTTTTGCCTATCATTCCATCCTTGATACCCCAATGAAATTCGTCACCGATTCTATTGCTGAAAATATACTTAAAATCGTCTTTTACATCCTTAACAGAAATGGACATTGGAATATTATTCAAAACGGTGCTCATGATCTGATTCAGCTCCTTGACTTGTTTCTCGTAATTGACATGTTCTGTGATGTCTTTACCAAAGATCCAGATAAGATCTTCACCATTCGAATCTTGTACAAGATAGGATGTGTACTCAAATGCGATAATTTCTGGTTTGTCAGGAATTGGATGAAGCTCGACAAAATTAATGGTCTGATTGGTGGAAGTCAGTTGATGAATGATATCCATCATTTTTGTTTTATTGGATCCACTAATTATATCAAAAAAATTGTATTTGGTAATGTCTTCATCAACATTTAAATTATTGTAGTCTTTATACTTTCCGTTTCCAAAGACCAACTGTCCGTCTGATTTCATGGAAAAAATGTAATCTGTTGAATTCTCAACGGCAAGTGTGACAACTTCCAATTCATGTTTTTTCTCCATGATATCTGAAATGTTTTGCACATAACCGTTTATCATTTTCATTCCATCTTCATAATAGGTGTTAATGATTTTAAACTTGAAATGAAATACTTTGTTGTTTAAGAGTAATCGATAAACGATCAGTTTGTCTGCTTTGTTTCCTTGAATTCCATTTTGGACCAAATCTTCGAAGTTGTTTCTGTCTCTGGGGTGAATGTATTCCAGATAATTTTCCAGACTAATGACTTTTGTTTCTCCGGCAACCGAAAGTGCACCGGAAAAACCGGAGTATGTAAATTCTTTTAAATCGCAGTTATAATTCCATTGACTGATTTGAGCCACTTCCTCAATTTCCTTCAATTTTTGATTTATTGTTTCCAGTTTCCTTTTCATCAGAACGCGCTGAGTGATATCTCTGTACTGGCAAAGAATCAGATCGTCGTCGTATTTGTAGATGATGCATTTAAAGAAATAGTTTTTTCCTGAAAGTACTAATTCGTAATTTTCGGTGGATGTTTCGCCCGTAGATAAAACTTTGTCGAAATTGCTTTTTAAGGCAAGAGCTGTTTCTGATGGTATAAGTTCAAAAATGTTTTTACCGATAAATTTGGAGATATTTTGTAAAAACCATTTGCTGGTATGGAGAATCATGTCAACGCATATGCCATCCTTGGATAACATAAACATTGTGTCAGCCGTCATGTTCAATATTTTGTCTGAATTTGCCGGTTTATGCAGTATATCGGAATAATTGGGACGATTTTTTTCTACAAAAGAATTAGTGCTTGTTTTTTCCATGGCATTTGACATTATGGATGCAAAAAGGCATCTTTTAAGCGACTTCTTAATTTAAAGCAAATTTACACTTTTGTACGAATAATTTGTTTATTTTTAGAACAAAAACAAAAAATAGGAACAGTCTGTTAATCAATGTTTTTTGCCTTGTAACAAAATCTGGATTTTTTGATGAAATTTTAAAGAAAAAAGGGAAACAACTTGCAAAGTACAATGATCGATTGTACTTTCGTATCAAATTAAATTGAAGTCATCAAATTGATTTTTTTGGAGATTTTATCTTGTAGTACGGTTTGAAGGAAATACTAAAATCAATGAACCATAAAACAATATTAGTTGCTGAGGATACTGATAGTAATTTTGCACTGATCTCTATTTTACTTAGAAAAGAGTACAATATTATCAGGGCATTGAATGGCAAAGAGGCTGTTCAACTATATTTAGATGTTCATCCAGACTTGATTTTGATGGATATTCAGATGCCTGTGCTGAATGGGTTGGATGCAACCAGAAAAATAAGGGAGAGTGATAAGATTATTCCAATTATTGCCTTGACTGCTTTTGCCTTTGATAGTGATAAAAGGGCTTTTATGGATGCCGGTGGGTCTTTGTATATGTCAAAGCCGATTGATGGCTATGAACTAAAATCTATTGTCAGACAAAATATTTAAGCCCGCTTTGCTTTTTCCCACACACCGCTTCCCTTTTTATTTTTTAGATATCTAAATCCTTTAAGTACACTGATGTTCATAAAAAGGAAGTAATAGGGTATATAAAAGAGCTTGTTCTTGATTTGTTTTTGTGCACAATGCAAACCCCAGGCTGCGGACGAATAAAATAAGACCTGCAGGGCTAGAATGATTCCATAAAGAATGGGACTGTTGCTGAATACTACCAGCCATAGGTTTAATGGAAACAGCAGGAAAAAAATAATAGGTGTTAAAGACCAACGTAGTACGCGGTGAGATATATATTGAAAGCTTAAGATGCCATATTTGAAAGGGTTTAACAGACTACGTAATCGATAGATGGACTGCAATCCACCGGCTGATATCCTGACTTTTCGCTTTTCTTCTTCCTTCATGTTTGCCGATGGATCTTCTATGGCATAGGCTTTTTTACAGTATGCAATTTTGTACCCTTTTTGAGCGATCCTCATGGATAGGATAAAGTCATCGAGCAAGGTGTCGTTGGGCATTTGTTCAAAAAGCGCAGTACGAATGGAAAAGAGTTCACCGGCTGCTCCAATGGCTGAATAAAGCCTGTCATCCAAATCTTTCAGGGTTGATTCATATTTCCAGTAAATACCTTCTCCGGCTGTTGCACCACTTTCATCTTTTTGTTCAATGCGTTTTTCTCCTGCAACGCATCCGACTTTGGGGTCTGCGAAAGACTTGGCTATTTCCAGAATGGCATATTCATTGAGCATGGTATTGGCATCCGTAAAAGCAACAATGGGTGTTTCTACAAAGGGTACTCCTCTGTTGAGGGCTGCTGTTTTTCCTTGTCGTTCGGGCTTGTACAAAATTGTTACTTCCGGATAAGCGGCAAGTAGTTCGTTCGTTCTGTCGTTTGAGCCATCTGTAATCCAATAGAATCTCAGCTTTCCTTCGGGGTATTGAAGTTTACGGCAATTTTCCATTTTTTCCTCAATCACGGATTCTTCGTTAAAAGCGGCAATCATGAGTGTGATATCTGGAAGGTCGTCTGTATATGAACCTTTTTTTTCAGGAAAGAAGCGTTCTTTGATTTTTACAAGTAAAAACAAAAGGATACCATACCCAAGGTATGTATAGAAAACTAAAAATGCACCAATCCAAAAAAATATATTCACAACAAAGTAGTTTAAATGATTGCTTTAACTGTTTAAGCAAATCTGAATTTTTTTATCCAGGTCAAATTATGCCATAATTGTTCAATAGGTCCTTTCTTGTGATGTTTTAGCCACCAGATACAAAATAAATACTGCAAAAATAGTAAAATCAGACCGATTAGAAAACTAGAAGTGATGCCACAATATTTTGAAAGGAAAAGTCCGTATCCATAGAAAATGAATGACCCCAGGACAGATTGCATAATGTAATTTGTAAGGCTCATTTTACCAATGGGTTCCATCCATCGTGCTATTTTCTTAAGAGAATATGAATAAATGAGGATGAACAGACCTGTAATGAAAATGATTATTGTAAAATCGGACCACAAGGATAAAAGATTATCAATCATATTGTGAAGAGCACCTGATGGTATTATTCTCGTCAATTGGTATTTGACAACAGAAACTACCAGATAGCTGATTAAAGCGACGATGCGTGTTTCCCTCCAAAAATTATTGGTTCTTGACGATTGTTCAAAAAGTCTTTTTCTACCAAGTAAAAGCCCAATAATAAAAAGACCTAGGGATTGAAAAATCCGCTCGCCGTTGGATATGATACTCAGCCAATAGACTTGCCTACCCAATGTGAGATTCGCCCTGATCATGTCAATAAATGAATTATGAGCTAATTCACTGAAGAGTTCATGTGGACTGTAACGTTGAAAATGCTGTGTGTAGTTTTCATTAAAGAGGATATAAACTATTTTTGCAAGCAACAGTGGCTGCATCAAAAAAAGGATCGAAATGATGATCAGAGTTCGATTTTTGGCATGACGCAAAGGAACCAATATAAGTCCTAAGATGGAATATAGAACCAGAATTTCTCCAGCAAAAAAAGCAGAATTTATCGTGCCGATGATAAATAGGATAAACATTCTCCAGATAAAACGGTATTTGAAGTCCAATCCACGTTTTTCCTGGTTTGAAAGTTGAAGATAGAAAGTTAATCCGAACAAAAGAGCAAAAAGACCGTATGATTTTCCAGAAGATACAGAGGTTACGATAGTGTTGATTATAGGATCGGTCCAATTAGAAATAGAACTTGAACTCTCTGGAAAGATGGAAAGATTAAAATGATTAATACTATGTATCAGTGTAATGGCTATTATAGCGAAACCTCTTAATCCATCAGCGACTGAGATTCGATTTTCTTCACTCTGTACAGTAGTCATTCTTTTTTTTCTTTAAATTACGAGATCCTATTCTTTAATTATTAAAGGAATAATGTCTCTTGTAATATTAAAAGACGGTGACAATTTGAAAATTTATAGTAGGTTTTACCGTAATCTTCTTTGCTTTATACAAATATATATAAAAATCAATTACTTTGATAATACCATTCGTTATATTTTATTCCGGATAAGTATTTCAAGGTAACCTGTGATTTATAATATCTTTATATTTATATTCGCAAAAAAATAAAAAAATCAGAAGAAGACGATGGATGATCTGAATCAAAAGACGGTGAAAAGTGTTATGTGGAGTGCCGTTGAACGTTTTGGCAGTCAGGGTATCCAATTTGTGATGAGTATAATTATTGCTCGTTTACTTTTACCTGAAGAATATGGTCTCATTGCCATGCTGGCCTTTTTTATGGCAATTGCACAGACTTTTGTGGATAGTGGCTTCGGGTCTGCATTGATCCAAAAAAATGACAGGAATGAAATCGATTACTCCACTGCTTTCTATTTTAATTTTGTGGTTGCCGTATTGGTTTATCTAATACTTTTTTTTGCAGCGCCTTTTATTGCCGATTTTTATAAAGAAGAAAAACTGATTGATATTACCAGAGTTGTAGGTATTTCTTTGATCCTTAATTCTTTTGGACTTGTTCAAAGGGCAAAACTTTCTATTGCTCTGGATTTTAAGAAATTGGCTTTGGCTTCAACCCTGGCTGTTTTCGTTAGTGGATTACTTGGTATTTGGATGGCTTATACCGGTTATGGCGTTTGGGCCTTGGTTGCGCAGACGGTTTTAAACAACCTGATATGTAATATTTTACTTTGGACGCTTTCCCGTTGGTCTCCCCTCTGGGTTTTTTCCAAGGAGTCATTTATCGCTTTGTTCTCCTTTGGATCCAAACTGCTTCTATCGTCTTTGTTGCACACGGTCTATACCAATCTTTACACGCTGGTCATTGGGAAATTCTATTCAAAACAATCTTTGGGCAGTTATTACCAGGCTTCGAACCTGGCTACCTTCACTTCGAACAATATCTCGGCTGTGATTGTTCGGGCTATCTATCCGATACAATGCAGTATGCAGGATGATGATGAAAAGTTGAAATATTATTTTAGCAAGTATCTGAAGCTTTCCTGTTATGTCATTTTCCCAATTTCTGTCGGCCTTTGTGCTTTGGCTGAGCCTTTGGTTAAGGTGGTACTGAATGTCCAATGGATACCCGCCATACCCTATATTCAGATTCTTTGCATTGCCTATATGTGGAATCCGGTGATGATGATGAACAGCTCCATCCTGAATGTAAAAGGGCGTTCTGATTATTTTTTAAGGGCAGAGGTCATTAAAAAGATTATGGCGATCATCATTTTGGTGACAACCATACCTTTTGGCATTAAAATTATGTGCTGGGGACTGCTTTTATATTCTTTTACGGATATGATCATCATTACGATTTATACAAAAAAATTAATGGGTCTTCGTTTGTTGAATCAATTCAAGGATATCTTACCTATTATTCTCCTAACTGCAACAATGGGGCTTTTGGCTTACGGTTCAACGTTTCTTTTCACAAATCAGGTACTGAAACTATTGATTGGAACTTTCGGCGGATTGGTTTACTTTTTAGCCGTATCCAAAATTGCAAAATTCGAGGAGTTTACATTTTTGCTTAATCTGGTCAAAAAGCAACTGAAGAGATAGATTCCTTTTATTTATGACTGACCTTGGATGGAATACTTTTGTCCCTGATAATTGTGCTGAATCTGCATCTTTTTTTCCACTAAATGGGTAAACTCGTAGTTTTTTAAACCCCAGTCTGGCGCAATCAGTAATTCCTTGGGAGATTGGGAGACAAAACGTTCCACGGCAATGTCGGGCCTAAGCCTTTCCAGAAAGTCAATCACTAAATCGGCGTATTCTTCAGCGGTGTACCAATGAATCATGGCCGGATCTATTTGGATTTGTGCTGCCAGTTTGGTGTCCCGGATAATCTGAAGCTGATGTAGTTTCAACGTGTCTATCGGTAAATCGTTCAGACGTTCTGCGTGTTGCATAATGTCGTGATGGTTTTCGCCCGGAAGACCGAGGATAACATGAACCCCGACCGGAAGTCCT
>Ga0209430_1001829_pt1 | contig 14872 bp, 20 predicted proteins | sample BarGraIncub1133A_FD_184504 | JGI IMG/M metagenome (GOLD analysis project Ga0209430, IMG submission 184504) | Arctic peat soil microbial communities from Barrow, Alaska - Barrow Graham LP Incubations 11-33A (SPAdes) (version 2) | ecosystem: Environmental > Terrestrial > Soil > Wetlands > Peat... | reverse complement strand
CTAAATGGAGGGACACCCATTTCCGATGCAGCGGCTGAAGCAGATTTATCCACCAGATAATGATAAAACATCAAATTGCTGAAAAACATGGATAATAATGCAATCGTTTTAATCAGCGGATAATTCTTAGGGTTTTTTGAATAAAAAGCAGCAATTTTATTTGCTTTCAGGACATCCTTGCGCACAAGTGCACTTTGAAGTTCAAAATCATTGTATTCCTTGCTGATTCCAATGTTGCGTTCTATCAATTCTGCAGTAATTTGTGTTTCACCTTTAGGCATAGTAATGGACAACTTATCCAATTCGCCGACAATTCGCCCCAAATCACTGCCCAGGTATTCAGCCAGCAATTCAGCAGTCCTGTCGTCAATGCCCAAACCATTTGTCTTCACATAACTCATGATCCAACCAGGCAATTCATTGTCGTATAGCTTTTTGGATTCAAACAGAACGGCATTCTTTTCCAATTCACCGGCTACTTTTTTTCTCCTGTCTATACTCCCGTTTTTGAAATTGACAATCAAAATTGTTGACGGCATAGGCTTCTGCAAATAGAGACCAAAATCCTCCATATCCTTGACTTCCTGGGCTTCTTTCAGTAAAACGACACGATGCTTTGCAATCATGGGATATTGCCTTGCGAGACCTATTACATCACGAATGGACACTTCCTTGCCATAAACAACATTCAGGTCAAATTCTTTTTCAGATTCTGTCAACAGATGTTCCAGCATAAAATCCGTAATCAAGTTGATGTAATACGATTCCTCGCCCATCAGAAAATAGACAGGTTTGAGATTTCCCTGCTTAACATCGGTCATGATTGACTGGGGAGTATATGCTGTTTTTGCCATAATTAGAAACGTAAATGTTTGACTGAACGGCCATTACGGAGAAGTATATCCAAGGCTGTTATACCAATGTTTAAATGATCTTCAACAAATAAGTTGTTGACTTTCTGGTCGCTTTGATCTGTTTTTACACCCGTGGAAATCATAGGCTGATCGGAAACCAGCAATAAGGATCCGGTAGGAATTTTGTTTGCAAAACCAACTGTAAATAAGGTGGCCGTTTCCATATCAACTGCCATGGCATGGATTTTTTGCAGATAGGCCTTGAAGAGCTCATCGTATTCCCAAACACGACGGTTTGTGGTGTAGACAGTACCTGTGAAATAATCCTTATGGAAATCGCGGATAGTCGTTGAAACTGCACGCTGAAGGCTGAAAGCAGGCAGTGCAGGCACTTCAGGAGGCATATAGTCGTTTGATGTACCTTCTCCACGAATGGCTGCAATCGGTAAAACAAAATCGCCCAGTGTCAGATTGTTTTTAATGCCGCCACATTTGCCTAAAAACAATACTGCTTTTGGCTCAACAGCTGATAATAAATCCATGATGGTTGCAGCGTTGGCACTTCCCATTCCGAAATTGATGATGGTGATGCCATTGGCTGATGCATTGGGCATATTCTGATCTTTACCCAAAATTGGAACATCAAATTTTTCAGCAAATAACCGGACGTATAGATTGAAGTTCGTCAGCAAAATGTATTGTCCGAACTCAGTTAACGGGCGCTTGGTATAACGTGGAAGCCAATTGTCTACGATTTCTTTTTTTGTCTTCATTTATTCGAAACTTTAAGATTCAAACTTCCACTTTCTATACGATTTTGTATCTTTGGTACATTATTAAACAAAAATACGAAATGTTTGCTTTAAACCTACCTGCCTTTGAGTATAATATACGTCAACTTAAAGGAAAAAACCAGATTTTTGACCCAATGCGTCGCAGATTTGTGGCTTTGACTCCGGAAGAATGGGTTAGACAACATTTTGTAAACTATTTAATTGCGGAGAAAGGTTTCCCTGCAGGCAGAATGTCCAACGAATGCAACATCCTGCTGAACGGGCAAAAAAAACGGTGTGACACTGTCCTTTTTGATGAGTTTTTAAAGCCCTTGGTCATCATCGAATACAAAGCACCGGAGATTACGGTCAGTCAGACCATCTTTAATCAAATAGCGGCCTACAACATGGTCCTTAAAGTGAAATACTTGATTGTGAGCAACGGACTGAAGCATTATTGTTGCCGGATTGATTATGAAAGTCAGAAAGTTGAGTACATTGATACAATCCCGGATTATAAAGATTTATAACGAAAAAAACCACCCGGTAGAGGATGGTTTTTTTATATTTTTTAGAAACAATGGATTATGCTTCTTCAATACTGTTGAGATTCGGATCAATCATGATACGTCCGCAATATTCACAAACGATAATTTTACGGCCAATGCGAATATCCATTTGACGTTGTGGTGGAATCTTATTGAAACAACCTCCGCAAGCATCACGTTCAACGGAAACTACAGCCAGACCATTTCGTGCACTTTTACGAATACGTTTAAAAGCGGTCAACAATCGTGGTTCAATCTGAGTTTCAATTACTTTGGCTTTTTCACGAAGCGTTTCTTCTTCTGAACGAGTTTCTGAAATAATTTCTTCCAGCTCTCCTTGTTTCTGTACCAAATCTTTTTTGCGTTCTGAAAGGTGTTCTTCAGCTGCATTCATTTCTTCGGATTTCACTTTACCGATCTCTTGAGCTTCACGAATTTTCTTTTCAGCGAACTCTATTTCAAGACCCTGAAATTCCAATTCCTTGCTTAGAAAGTCAAATTCACGGTTGTTGCGAACATTGTCCTGTTGTTCTTTGTATTTGATAGTCAAAACTTTGGAATTTTCGATATCCAGCTTACGGCCGGAAATGATGTCTTCACATTCCTTGACTTCTGCACGGAAATGTTCGATACGTGTTTCCAGTCCGGCTATTTCGTCTTCCAAGTCTTGAACCTCTAAAGGCAATTCACCGCGAAGTATCTTAATTTTGTCAATTTCAGAAACAACAACCTGTAAATCATGCAAAGCCATTAGCTTCTCTTTTACAGTAATTTCCTTAGAATCTGCTTTTGTATTTTCAGCACTCATATCAATAATCTCTTGTTTAATAGTCTTTTATAAATAATAAACCGGGTTTATTTCAGCCCTTGAAATTCGAACTTCAAAGGTAGGTAATTTTTTTGAAATTAAATCGAAAAAAACCTCTTTTGTAAACTGTTCCGTTTCATAATGCCCGGCATCAATCAGAAGTATATTGTGACCTTGGGTGAAAAATTCGTGGAAACGGGCTTCTCCGGTCAAAAAAACATCAGCGCCTGCAGCTCTTGCCTGTACGATAAATTCGCTTCCTGAGCCGCCACAAAGTGCCACCCTGAGGATTGTTTTGCCGGTCAACGCTGAATGCCTTAAGCGCTGACAATGAAACGTTTTTTTCACCCTTTGCAGAAAATCCAATTCAGACTCTCCCACCGGTAAATTTCCAACCATTCCCAAACCAAATTCTTCATTTCCCGTTGAAGCCGGAGCCAATATATGGCATTGTTCCAAACCCAACTTTTCGGCCATTTTTCCATTGACACCTTCACGAACAGAATCCACATTGGTGTGTCCTGCATAAATGGCAACATCGTTTTTTATGGCTTTGACCAGGCAGTCTTCAATATAGTTGCTTCCAGTTATCGATTTTATTCCTTTAAAAATTAAAGGATGATGCGATACAATCATATTGAATCCCAGACTGATGGCTTCATCTAGGACAGGTTCCGTTACATCCAGGCAAACCAAAACACCTTTCAAACAAGCATCGCGTGAACCCAGTATCAAGCCTGCATTGTCGTACGTTTCCTGATACGATAATGGTGCAAAGTCTTCCATAATTTCACAAATGTCGTTGACAGTAGTCATTATTTTGTAGGTTTTTTTAGTTCGAGGAACAATTCTTCCAATTGTGCATCGTCTATGCGGGAAGGTGCATCACACATCACATCACGACCTGAATTATTTTTAGGGAAAGCAATGCAGTCGCGGATAGAATCCAAACCGGCAAACATGGAAACGAAACGATCCAGACCAAAGGCCAGACCACCATGAGGAGGTGCTCCAAATTTAAAGGCATTCATCAGGAAGCCAAACTGACTTTCAGCTCTTTCCCGGGTAAAGCCCAGTTTTTCAAATATTTGAGATTGCAACTTACTGTCGTGAATACGAATGGATCCCCCACCCAATTCAACGCCATTGATTACCATATCGTAGGCATTAGCACGAACTGCACCGGGATTGCTTTCCAGCAAATCAATGTCTTCCGGTTTCGGAGAAGTAAACGGATGGTGCATGGCAAAGAATCGTTGAGACTCTTCATCCCATTCAAACATCGGGAAATCAATGACCCAAAGTGGTGCAAAAACGTTCTTGTCACGCAAGCCCAATTGGGATCCCACTTCGAGACGAAGCTCACAAAGGGCTTTTTGCGTTTTTTGAGTATCACCGGATAAAATCAGAATCAGATCACCGGGTTTGGCATTACAAGCTTCCCCCCATTTTTTCAACTGAGCCTGATCGTAAAATTTATCTACGGAAGATTTATAGTTTCCATCAGCCTCACAACGTACATAGATCATGCCTTTAGCACCAACCTGAGGACGTTTCACAAAATCAGTGAGCTGATCCAGTTGTTTGCGGGTATAAACAGCACAGTCTTTTGCGCAAATCGCTCCAATGTATTTTGCATCGTCAAAAACCGGGAATTTACCGGCTTCCGTACAATCTTTCAATTCGACGAATGTCATACCAAAACGTAGATCCGGTTTATCGCTGCCATACTGTTTCATGGCATCGTGCCAGGTCATTCTGACAAAATCTTCCTTGAAATCGATGCCTCTGATTTCCTTGAAAAGATATTTTGAAAGCCCCTCAAATGTGTTCAGGATGTCTTCTTGCTCAATAAAGGACATTTCACAGTCAATTTGAGTGAATTCGGGCTGACGGTCTGCACGCAGGTCTTCGTCACGGAAACACTTGACAATCTGGAAATAACGGTCTATTCCACCCACCATCAACAATTGTTTAAAGGTTTGCGGAGATTGTGGCAAGGCATAGAATTCATTGGGATTCATGCGGGAAGGTACCACAAAGTCGCGGGCTCCTTCTGGTGTTGAACCAATCAATACAGGTGTTTCGATTTCAAGGAATCCTTGTTCATCGAGGTAACGACGGATACCCATCGTCATTTTATGTCTCATTTCCAGATTTTTACGTACAGGTGTGCGACGTAAATCCAAATAACGATATTTCATTCGAATGTCATCTCCCCCGTCTGTTTCATCTTCTATGGTGAAAGGTGGAGTTTCGGAAGAATTTAAAATTAGTAATTCTTCTACCATCAACTCGATGTCTCCGGTTGGTATGTTGCTGTTTTTATTGGAACGTGTCAAAACGGTTCCGATGACCTGAATAACCCACTCGCGGCCCAATTTGTTGGCTTTATCACACAGCTCTGCGTTTACTTCCTGATTGAATACAAGTTGAGTGATGCCATAGCGATCACGGACATCCACGAAGGTCATTCCCCCCATCTTACGTGTGCGTTGCACCCAACCTGACAGGGTTACCTTTTTATCTACGTCATTGATGCGGAGTTCCCCGCAGGTATGCGTTCTATACATAGTTTTTCTTTGTTTATAATGCAAATATCTACATTTTTTCGCAAATGACAAGCCTCTTTATTTGGAATATCGAAAAAAAGGCCTACATTTGCACCGCATTAGAAAAACGGGGTGTAGCGCAGTTGGTAGCGTACCTGCTTTGGGAGCAGGGGGTCGTGGGTTCGAGCCCCGCTACCCCGACGTTGAAGATCAAGCACTTACAAAGAAATTTGTAGGTGCTTTTTCTGTTTTGGGAAAACAAAGGGAAAACATAAATCGGGAATGGGTATGTGCAAGGTCTATTCTTGGAAAACAAAAAGCACCACCCAAAGATGGACGATGCACATATTTAGAAAGACTGACTTCTTTTATTTTCTTCTTTGTGATAAAAACAGCCTGTGAATTAAAAATATTACAGCAAATAATATCCATCATTCCCTTTCAATCCCTTTTCTATAGTAATGGTCATATTTTGATACTCAATTTTAGTATTACCCTTTAGCCAAATATATTTTGATACTCCTCCTCCAAATTCCTTTATTTCTAATCTTTTTCGTCCAAATTCCCTTAATACTATTTTATCAACACTCGATTTCTTAGATGAAGATATTATTGTATATGATATGGAATACAGTTTTTTATCATCACCAAAGATAGGGATACAGTATGTTACAAATTCTTTATTTCCAATATGAATATTCCGTTTGATTTTTTTTGGTTCATCATATAAATTTAAAAAGGTTGTTGTAGTTGTATCTATACCAAATGTTGATGCAATGTCACTCATCTTGCTACCCAAGGAAATAGAATTAAAAGGAGTAGAGAATGTATCTCGGTCAGCATATAATTTCTTTTCTATCCGACTATCGTGCTCCCCTCTATCATCCCCAAATTGTTCTCTACTACATTGTATTGGGTAAATCAATATTGTGCATGTTTTTACAAGAACCCCAAAAACGAGGACTACAGATATTAGTATTGAAGATGTGATTAGTATTAACTTTTTATGAGAATAATTGATTTCTTTAAATTTATCCGAGAATTTAGTGGCAAGTCCCCAAATAATCAGTATTGCAATCAATACCACAAAGAATAACCAAGTGCTTGACACTATATGTATGAGAAATAAGACCAAACCGATTAATAATGATATTATTACAGGAAAAAAAACAATTATCAAAATAACCAAAATCAAAATTAGTATAATTTGCATATTTGTTAATATTAGATTGTTATTATATCCCGCATAAGTAAAATGTTTCTCAAATATGAATATTCTGTGTTATCTTTTCTGGACACAAATTAAAAATCAACCTTTTTTGTGCAGTTTGCAGCTACTATTTTATAAACTGGTATTGATTCTGAACTATATCCATTTTTTTTCAATGAATAGCCATTAAAAGCAAAACCTTTTTTAATGTCTATAGCGATTAACCTTAAGTCCCACATCACAATTTTAACAATAAAGCTCCTATCAGAAGAAATATATTCTTCAAATTTATTTTTTTCATCTTCTTCACCATTACAATAATGCGTAACCCCCGATTCTGTGGTTTGAGTTTGAATGCCATTACCACTATTTATAAGTACAAAATCTGCCGAATTTTTAAAGTAACTATAAATCGGAGCAAACGAGTTATACGAAATCTTAGAGTCTAATTTAATGTCTAACAGGTCTGATTTGGTCTTGTCTAAAATATTCATAGTTTTTTAGATTATAATTGCATTGTCACACATTGGAACACAACCGAAAATGATGATGATTATAAATATTCCCATGATTGGTTATTTTAAGTATTGAATTGAAAAGCCTTATCAAACAAATATGATAGGTGGTTAGGTTTAAGGCTTCCATCTATGGCCGCATTTTAGGCAAGTAATTTGTATTTTGCCACTTCCCATAAAACCACCTAATAATCCGACCCCTCCTAAAAGTACACCTCCAACAAGTGCTTTACCCAAACCGAACCCTTTTTTATTTGCGGACAAATCTTTAGAGCCGCAATTTGGGCACTTTATTGATTCACTTTTAGGTTCAGTAGGAACCATTATTGGTCTTATAAACTCGTCATAACAAGATGGAAGAGGATTTTTCCTTTTTACAGGTTTCAGATTCCAGCTATAGCCACAAAGAGTACAGTTTTCATCTTTATATTTTGCAATATATTCTCCACAGTTTGGACATTTTCCATTAATTATATCTGAATCACAATTCATGCAAACTGAACCTCTTTGTACTTTTTCAGAATCAAATAACGGTACTTCAGTTGATCCACAAATTGGACAAATTGTTTTTAAAGAATCTTTGTTTAAAACGATCATATCAGTTTGGCTCTGATCGGTTCCGCAATATGGACAAAATCTGGCATCATCAACAATTCTTTTTTCACAATACTTACAGTACATAATATCTTTTTAAGTGTAATACAATAGTGAAAATTCATACCATCAACGAATATAAACCATTTTACATGATATTTGGAAAGAATACTCTTTCAGTATTTTTAAAAATGTACATGAGAATTATCAACAAGATACAAACATTTAGCATAAACATCAAGTATTTAGGCACTTTGATGAATTCTACTCGCCATTATCGGGTTTCAACAGCATTTAAACCTATGCCGAAAATAGCTTGACAAAAGCCGCAAGAAATTTTTTGAAGTAAAATTTACAGCCCTTTATATCTTCTGATTGAGAAATTTCATATTCTGTTTGGATAATATGTCTTTTTATCAACGCAGTTTCTGCAATTGTAGCAAGACCTCTTAGAATTGGTGTAACTACGCAGCCTTGCAATATAAAAACAGCACCCACAATTAACAAGTTGTTCCCCTTTTCCTCTTCATAGTCGTTAATATACATTATCCCAATGAAGATTAGAATAACTCCAATTACTGCCAACCATATAAAAATTGTTGAAAGGACTCGGAGTGATTTGACTCCAGAGCCAGAATAACACACAACTAATTTTTTTCTTTCCATAATAAGTTGTTTAAGGTATGATTACTTGAAAATTATCATATTATTCTTTTGTGTAAGTATCCCAAAGAACACCATCTTCGTATTTCAGCCTAAATTCTGTTGGGCTTATAATCTTTAAATCATATATCTCCACTGAATAACTGTCTGTAAAAAATACTATCTTATCAGCATTAGGATAAACATAATAATATCGAATAGAAGATGTCTCCCCTGTCACATATATATAACTTACTTCCCCATGCAATATTATGTGCTCTTTCTTGCCTGTGGCGTAATCTTCACTAACTGTCACCCATTTGGGCGGGTTATATTTTTTGCCAAATGTGTAACTCGTTTTAAGAGTAGATAGATATGGATACGTCCAAACAAACTTACCGTTTAACACGTCAATAGCCTTTTTTTGCGGTTCGCTCAAAGATAATACATCATCATCTTCATCTTTGGAACATGACAAAAAGCAGAAAGAAATTGCCGTACATAATAGCATTAAAGTAAGTAGTTTTTTCATTTTAGATTCTTTTTACGAATTGTTTATGTTGTTTGACAGTATTCGCAATCTTCCCAATAAGTTGGAATGCACATCATATTAAACAAAATGACACTTATCATTTCTGACTCAAAATCGACAAGAGCCGTATAGATTGCATTACGAATTAAAGTATTAAGTTCCTTCATCATCCCGTCGCTTAAATATTTACAATGAAAATTCTCAATATTATTTCTAACATATGATGCAATGATTTTGGCTTGTAGATTCTTATCAACTTTCATTTTAGAAATAAGATTATGAGAAAACTTTTTTAACTCTTCAAGCGACATCCCATTTATTTGATCTAATGTTAAATCCAGATTCATACTTGAATCCTTCAATTCTAATTTCTTTCTTTCCATAATTCAAATTATTAAATGACATTTACAATTTTACTGTTTGGTTAATGTATAAATTACTTGATTTCCTGAAGTGATTGTTGGATTAATCACCTGCATAACGTTCCCCGTAATAACGCCCTCAAGTGTAACATGATAGGGCGATTCGTTAAGGGGTGTCATTGTTACATTAGGATAATCTAATTTATAGGAGTACAACATTGTATCATCAGCACTGTCATAATTAGGACTTACAATTCGGCACTGCGTTTCGGATGTGAATTTCAAACTAGCAAGTCCATATCTTACATTCCCTTCCCATGTCGTTCCTGAAAGTGATTCCTCCTCTTTTGAACAGGATGCAAAACAGACTGAAAAAATTAAAATCGCGAAAAACAAAGTGGTCTTTTTCATAGCAGTGAAATTTATAGATTTAAATTTAAATTAAATACAATTTATTTACACTCTTGCCAATAAGGAAGGGCGTGAGTTTATGACATATTCGCAGGAAAGGCACGACCAGTACCCAGCAACAAACAAGCACATACACCACGCCCTATGCGTAGTCGTTTTGTGCCTATTATCCTTGTTGCTTAAAATTGGTCGTTTTTTCCTGCAAGGCTAATAGCAAAACGCTATTCTCAAATATTCTGATTCTGTATTTCCTTATCTGGATACAAAACCCAATCGCAAAGATAATGAATTAATTAATAAAACAAATCAAATTTATGCAGCTTTACTCCTGTCTAAAACCATGACTATCTGGAGTTCATTTTCCCACTTTTTATCATTCTTACCTCTCTTTGGGACTTGCCTTACATCATAGTAATCTCGTATCCTGATGGGCTTTTCCATACCGAGTTCCGCCGTTATTTCAGCACATCGTTTTTGACAAACATCATAGGATATTCTTTGTCCAGTTGAGAAGCCAAACATCTTTATAACCTTGGTAAAAGAGTTATGGTAACTCTTTGAAATAACTGCATCCCTGACTTTTTTCATTGAAAACCCTAATTCCTTAACTTTTTCAGTGCCTAACCAATTATACGCTGGATTTAAGTACTTGTCAATAGCTTCTAAGCCTTCAATTCTTTCATTTTTGCAAATCTGATCGTCCTCATCCGTTTCAACGATACGTGCATATTCTTCATAACGCTGTTCAAACGTCGTGCGCTTTGCTGGGTTCTCTTTTATTTCATCTGATAAGGCTTCTATTTCGCTATCCATGACCTCAAAACCTGCTTTAATCAACTTGGCAGCTATATTCTGTTTGGTGCTATAGTCTCCCTTAAAACAATTATAATTCACTATCTCCAGATTCATTAAGTTTTCGTCGAATGTCAGAACATCATCTTCAATTGAATAATAGAGTTCATTTGTTGTGTTTTTTGCGGTCTCCAGTAATACTTCCTTGTCTTTTCCTATGGCATTGTTATACATTTCAACGTATCTTTTTGCTCTTTTCGCTTTATCTTCCGAGTAAAGGTAAAATTCTTCTGCTGTAACCCCATTATAAACAGAAGTAGTGAAATAATGCTCTACCGTGCGAAGTGGACAGTCCCTAATCCTTCCGAGTATCTGAACAAAGGTCGTGGACAAGTCGATAGTGGTGTTTCTATTCAGCCCGTCTGTTACGACATACATACTCGCATCCTTATCGAATATGTCACAACTTTCGAACGCGGTGGAACTGTAAAAGTTGATCTTCATGGCTTTAGAGGTTATTTCTGAAATCGGAAAGTTTTTCATTGTCGCCTTATTTCCCTTCCGGATTGTGCTGACAATTGCCCGTGTGTTTTCAGGGGTAAGTCCGGCAGCTTCAATCACCTCTGAAATAAACCGTACCGAATTAATAAAGATATGGGCGTTTCCGAAACGTTTCCCATCAATATATTCTTTACATATTTTGGCTATTTCAGTTTTTAAAAATCGCACCTGTGTACGTATTATTGTGGGCTTCGTGTCAGGGTAATCAATTTCCACTACATCTATATCCCGCAGTTCCTTAAATAGAAATCCTGAAGGAATCGGTGTCGCTGTCATCCATACGGTGTCCTTAAAGTCCTTAACTGCCTTAAATACACCCTGTACGGCTTTTTTACGCAATTTATAATGATTAAATAGTATATGCAACTCATCTACAACCAATCTCCAGCCTGTAAAGTCTGTAACACCGTAAATTTTAAGCCTGTTAATGACATCCGGCAATGAGTCATACGTACAGACAAATTTTGGTGTTATGCCTAAATGTTCGCAGTCATCCATATACTCATCCATTGTTTTCTGCCCCTTATTATTCTTGCTCCAAACTCCGTAAAGATCATCACCGCCATCGTGTATTTTTGATTTAACGGCGTTCACAAACGGCATAGATACGATCGTTGGTTTCTCATCCCGAAGCGCAAGGGTAGTGCCTCCTATACCCGTAGCACCTTTCAAAAAAATACAGTTACTTGGGAACTCATCTATCACATCCGACAGATAAATTTTGCGATTCTCTTTTGCGCACTTGTCAATCACTTCTTGGGACACTTTAATGGTAGTTTTCATAATGTGGTTAATTTTTGATTTACTATGTTTATATAATTCCTTTTAATTTCAGATTTCAAATTTAACCACAATTTTCTCCAATAATAAATACTTGTCCTATGTATTTTCAATAATAGTTAAGTGTTAACTGTTATCTTTTAACTGTTTAGCTCTTATTTGTATAAAACAGAAATACTAATTTGGATATTATGATAATATCATGTATTCGATAAAATAATAGGGGACAAATTTCGAATAGTTATTTAGGATTGTGTATTTTTGTTAATCATAAGTGCCTTTAAGGCCAAGAAGAAACCCAAGAGGTTCAGGAAACGCAAAATAAAATCTTTGCATTCTTGGGCCTCTTTTCAATTTAATTACATTTTTGGAGTTTAATCACTTAATAATCAAATGAACACTATGAACACTATTTCAGAAAACAGTAGCACGATTGATAAAATCGTAGAATTTAGCTTCAATGGGCAGAATACACCCAAATGGGCATTGAATAATATCCTTGAACGTAGGGGGTTAAAGCTTGATCTGACCGAAAAGCCGGATATGATCAGCGCGGTAACCTTGGCATCGGACGGCAAAAAGAGTGCATACTATATACAACCCTACTATAACATGGCAGCCGAGGGATATTTGCCCTTGATGATGGGCAGTAAGCTATCTTGGCCTTATTATAACCTACCATCTAAAGAAATTATAGATCAGTACGAACGATTTTATGTTTGCTATTACTGTATTCTAACGGAGAGTGTTTGGATTTTTAACCTTGCCGACTTTACTCAGGGTGAAGATGATTACTACCGCATAACAGGAATGGGCTTCCGAGCTATCTACAGGCATAATAAATATTCTGACGTATGGGAGCCTCTCATTATAGCATAATTGAATTGATGGTTCGCACAGGTATCATTAGACAAGAATGCGCAAGGCAATGTCATAATGAGACACTTTGTTTAGACTTGGAGCAAGAGATCACGGTCATATTACTTGGCTCCAAGCCTGAACTGATAATCGAACTTAACAGAAAAGGGGAATTGATATATTATATTAAAAAGATTATCAAGAATCAGTATTACTCAGGTACTTCCCCGTTCTTCAAAATGTATAAAAAAGAAACCGCATTGCTTTACAGTGCTAAAAAAACAGAAGAAAATGATAATGAAACGTTTTGTTATTGAGAAAACCCCAGAGGTTATAGCATTGGTGAAACGATACAGCGGATGCGCTAAGCCTTACGCCACGACAAGAGACGAAGACAAGGCATTTGCTATTGTCGACAAGTTATCGGAGTATGAACGTATATTATACTTTGCGGTATGCGAGTATGGAAGCTGCCGAAGGGTAGCGGCATTCTTTGGCACAAATATGAACTATGCAAGCAAAAGCATGAAGGAAGTGAAGACCTACGTTCAGCAACTTGGGGTGGCTCAAAGTTTAACGAAAAATCCTACCCCTAGGGTACAATTAATTGTACCTCAGCCTAAAAAGGAGGATGCACAATTAATTGTGCAAGCTCCTGCCCCTATGGGTCAATTAATTGACCAACAACCTAAGGAGATTAGTCAATTAATTGACGGATCTACCCCTAGGGTTCAATTAATTGCACCACAGCCTGCCCCTAGGAAACAATTAATTGTTTCACAACCTCAAAAAAACACAACACTATGATTAAAGAAGAATTACCTAAAGTTATTACACAATTAATTGTGTCACAACCCGAAGAAAAAGGAGATCCTACCCCTATGGTGCAATTAATTGTCGAACAGCCTACCCCTATGATACAATTAATTGTATCACAGCCCGAAAAAATGATATGGTACAATTAATTGTACCATATGATATATAAAAACTCAAAACTATGCTTAAAGAACTTTTAATGATAACGGCCGCCATTGTTTATGTGGTTGAAATATCAGGCTTTTCTGAAACGTTGGGCAAATTGGTCTGGCGTTTCCTATATGGACAAAACTTTGCTTATAAAGGATGGCGACTTCCTTTATTTGGTTGCTCAAAGTGCCTGACCTTTTGGGTATGCTTGTTTGTGGCTCTATTCAGCGGCTACGGGCTTATCTACTCATTTGTGGCCGCTTGTACCTTTTCCTACTTGGCCTTCTTTATTTGGAAGCTATTGACGTTTGTAAGTTATGTGTATGAATTGGTATTTGATAAGATTATAAAATGTTTGAGCTAAGCCCTGACACGCTAAAAGTTTTAGCAGAGTCCAAAACAGGAGCAATATCCTACTTGTCGGCAGCGGTTAAAAACGAACTACTTTCAGCATATACCAGACTTGGGCATCAACCAATGAAAACAGATTGCGGCAGCTGCATTTTCCGAATGTGCAAAACTATAAATGACTACTTAAATGAAAAAGAAAGAAAGAGTTAAAGTTCAATTCGTGACCAGTTTTAGGGCACAACGTGTAATTGATATTTATGCAAAAATATTGCAAGGTTATACACTACGTGACACTTTGGCAGAGTATAAGGATAGCGGTGACACCGTATTTGTAATAAAACGAGACTTTTACAAAGCCCGCAGGCTGATGGAAGAGAACACTACCGAAAAGCTTTCCGAAATGAAGGCCGAATTTGTTACAAAGTACAATGACCTCTACAAATCTGCCTACTCTGAAAAGGACTGGAAAGAGTGCCGTGGCATCCTTGACAGCTTATCGAAGGTTACCGGAGTGACAAAGGACATCGAAATTCCCACCGAGTTTACTATAAAATGGCAGTAGTAACCCTATTTAAGCCTAAAGACTATCAGCAGCCTATCATTGCGGCTCTGTTTGACACTTTCCATAAGTATGTGACGGCATGTTTGTCGCGTCGTATTGGGAAGTCCCTGACGGCTAAAAATGTGATGCTTGCATGGGCATTAAAAGAGAAATGCACAATCGGGTATGTTACGCCAACGGGAGACCTCGCAAGGAAGTTTA
>Ga0209430_1001828_pt1 | contig 14872 bp, 14 predicted proteins | sample BarGraIncub1133A_FD_184504 | JGI IMG/M metagenome (GOLD analysis project Ga0209430, IMG submission 184504) | Arctic peat soil microbial communities from Barrow, Alaska - Barrow Graham LP Incubations 11-33A (SPAdes) (version 2) | ecosystem: Environmental > Terrestrial > Soil > Wetlands > Peat... | reverse complement strand
CTACAAGTGGGAGATAAGCGGCGCTATGACCCTGGACAACGATTTCTAAGATTTAGAGGGAGTAAAAACTCCCCCTGAATCCAAGAACTCTGTTTATAATACGAGGTGAAATATGTTTGCAGAAGCCAAAAGGCAATTAGTGTTTGATATAAACAAGTACTTTTTGTCCTGCCACGCATCAACGCTAACAGTTTTAAGAAATGGCAAGATTATGGTCGCTTGGTTTGTGGGTTCAGCTGAGGGTGCTGATGATGTGGCAATATGGGGCGCATGTAGAAATAATAACACCTGGAGTATTCCGCGCAGGCTAGCTGATGACATAGGGCAACCTAATTGGAATCCGGTTCTATATACCTTAGATAATGGTAATGTTATGCTGTTTTATAAGGTGGGACGAAACATTAGCCAGTGGATCACAAAAGTAATTATATCTGAAGATAATGCTATAACTTGGAGTGAACCCACAGAACTCGTAAGCGGTGATACCAGTGGTGGTAGAGGTCCTGCCCGAAACAAAGTAATAAAGATCTCAAATGGAAACCTTTTAGCCCCAACATCTACTGAAAAAGGTATGTGGAAATGTATGGTAGATATTTTTGATGATAAAAGCAAAACCTGGATGAAGAGTAATGAAATATTTATAGAAAATCTTGATTATCAAAACATTCAGACCATCAAAAGCAATATTGCAGTATCGGAACAATCGTTCAACGGTAGAGGAATTATTCAGCCAACACTTTGGGAGTCAGAGCCAAATGTTGTGCATATGATGATGAGAAGCACTGAGGGGAAAATATATAGAAGTGATTCGCTAGATGGCGGCTTGACGTGGAGTGCTGCATATGCTACAACGCTGCCAAACAACAATAGCGGTATAGATGTTGCTAAGCTCAAAAATGGTACCTTGGTACTTGTATACAATCCTATCGGGATCAATTGGGGAGAAAGAACACCGATAATACTAAGCATATCACGTGACAATGGGATTACCTGGGGAGAAGACTTTATACTTGATGAGGGTAAGGGTGAATATTCCTATCCTGCCATTATTACAAAGGATAATGAATTATTAATCACATATACCTTTGACAGAAAAAGCATTGCTTTTTGGAATATAAAGTTTGAGGTTAAGAAATGATAGTAGATACATTAGTGGAACTGATAATAATGTTAGAAAGATATTATTTAAAATAAAAATAAACTAGCGTTAACTATGACAGATAGGAGCATAAACTATGAATAATAAATTTCCAGGTGGCGTATGGCCAACTATGATAACACCTTATAAAGTGGACGGAAGCATTGATTATGATACTTTAGAAAAAATGATCGAGTGGTATATTAAAAATCAAGTCCAAGGATTATTTGCAGTATGTCAGTCCAGTGAGATGTTTTATCTAACGTTGGAGGAGAGGGTAGAACTTGCAAGTTTTGTAAAAAATAAAGCTAATGGAAGAGTTCCTGTAATTGCTTCAGGGCATATATCTGATAGCATTGAAGATCAGGTTATAGAGCTAAATAAGATCGCGAAAACAGGTGTGGATGCTGTAATACTAATAACCAACAGATTAGCAAAGGAAAATGAACCTGATTCAGTATTTATAAAAAATCTTGAAAGAATAATGAGTGAGATTCCAAAAGAAATGCCATTGGGATTTTATGAATGCCCATATCCTTACAAAAGACTTGTTTCACCTGAAATTATAAAATATTGTCTACAAACAGGTAGATTTTATTTTATTAAGGATACAAGTTGTGATGTAGATAATATTAGAAAAAAGATGGAACTTATAAAGGGCACGCAGCTAAAACTTTATAATGCAAATGCTGCAACCTTGCTTGAAACACTTCCTCTAGGAGTAGAAGGCTATTGTGGAGTTATGGCTAATTTCCATCCTGCTTTGTACTCTTGGCTTCTAGAAAATTGGAAAAAGGAGCCGCAGAAATCAAAGGAGCTAATGAATTTTTTGAGTTTGGCATCACAGATAGAACGGCAGCTTTATCCTGTAAACGCAAAGTATCATTTTGGTTTGGAAGGCATTGAAATACAATGCAGCAGCAGATCCAAGGATGCGAGCCTGTTTACAGCATCAAATAAGCTTGAGGTAGAGCACCTACATGGAATTGCGAAAACAATAAAGACTTTAATGGGGATTTAGGTTAAATATATTGACTGTATAGCAAAATATTTTTGACAATACACTCCTGTCTTTGACAGTTGCAGCATGTAAAAAGCCTGAAACCTGTTGGATACAAAGGGCTTCAGGCTTTTGCATTATTTTGAAAAGTGAGTAATGTTTTCTACTGTTAATTCATTTGCTTCCCTATGAATTCAATGTTATAAATTGAGAAATGTCCCAGTTTTACATTAGTAGCTGGACTGATAAGTTTTATCAGGACATAGATCAATTTCATCACCATCTGATGTTATCCAAGTTATAGCACCATTAATTACTCTTGCAGATTTAAAAAAGGAAATATCTTTTAGAGGTCTAAAAGCAGGTTTATTTAACAAACTAGACATATCCTTTGTTTTTAACTCTCCGTTCTCAAATTGTACTAATAAACAAAAACCTTCTAACGGAGTTACTTTTATTACTTCATGCATAAGTTTCACCTCTATTCTAACGGCTTAATCTTAAATGGTATTTCACCATTTATTGCAAGCTCCCAATTCGCTTCTAATTCTTCTCTATGTATTTCAGTCCAAGCTTGAATTAATCTAACTTGTTTTAGGGGTAATGTTCCCTCGATAATATCTCCCTCAAAATTAAACATTGCTTTTTTACCTGAATATATTGCATGAAAATGAGGCGGATTATGCTCGTCATTAAACATTCTAATAAGTATTCCGAAAAACATTGATATAGTTGGCATAATAAAACCCTCCAAATATTTTAGATACTTTTATTATACCACTGCGTACGTATCTCTACAATTTTTTCTGATTAGTTTTTCCTATAGGAAAAGATGGAAGGATAACATTGACAGTATTTATACAAAACGGAATATTCGGCAATAATTGTTTTGACAACAAAACTATAACTTGATATACTTTGTAATATAATATTATAAAGTACACTTTGGAGAGGGGGACGTTTGTATTGTCTTTTCTTATTGGTATCGATTTAGGAACGACAGGCGTAAAAACTGTATTATTCGATGAAAGAGGCAAGCCTGTAGCAAGTTCTACTGTTGAGTATCCACTTTATCAACCAAACTTGGGTTGGGCAGAGCAAGAACCTGAGGATTGGTGGAAGGGCACCTGTGAAAGCATAAATAATGTCATGTTAAAAAGTGGAATAGATAAGCGTGAGGTAAAAGGCGTAGGCTTAGCTGGGCAAATGCATGGAGCAGTTTTACTAGATAAAGAGGACAAAGTTCTACGAAAGGCAATAATTTGGTGTGACCAGAGAAGCGTGGCTGAGTGTGACCAGATTACACAGCTCATTGGCAAAGAAAGACTTATAGAAATTACAGCAAATCCAGCGCTAACAGGGTTTACTGCATCGAAAATAATGTGGGTAAAGAATAATGAACCACAAGTTTTTGAAAAGATAGCAAAAATACTATTACCAAAGGACTATATAAGACTAAAACTAACTGGAGAATATGCTACAGAGGTTTCAGACGCAAGTGGGATGCAGCTTATGAACATTTCAGAGAGACAGTGGAGCGGTGAGGTTCTAGACAAGCTTGGGATTTCAAAATCCATGTTAGGCAAAATGTATGAATCTCAAGAGGTTACAGGCAAAGTTACCACTTCAGCAGCAGCACTTACTGGTTTAAATGCAGGGACAATAGTGGTAGGCGGAGCCGGAGACCAGGCTGCTGGTGCAGTTGGAAACGGAATTGTTAAATCAGGTATAGTTTCCTCCACTATTGGTACATCAGGGGTTGTATTTGCGTATACAGACAAACTAACCATTGATCCATTAGGAAGGGTTCACACCTTCTGCCATGCTGTTCCAAATACCTACCATATTATGGGCGTAACACAAGGCGCGGGTCTTTCATTAAAATGGTTTAGAGATAACTTTTGTTCGAATGAGATGATGACTTCTGAATTGTCAAATATAGATGTTTACAAACTACTTGACGCAGAAGCAGAGACTATAAAGCCGTGCAGCGATGGACTTATTTACTTGCCATATTTAATGGGAGAGAGAACTCCACATCTGGATGCAAATGCTAAAGGTGTATTTTTTGGACTAACAGCAAAACATACAAAGCCTCACTTTGTTCGCTCAATCATGGAAGGTGTTACCTTTAGCTTGAAGGATTGCCTTGAAATTATCAAGGGAATGGGTGTTGAGGTTTCTGAAGTAAGAGCTTCAGGCGGAGGAGGCAAAAGCGGCATATGGAGACAGATGCAGGCTGATGTTTTTGGAACAAACATAACCAGAATTAGTTCAGATGAAGGTCCTGCACTTGGAGTAGCAATACTTGCAGGAGTTGGCGCTGGTATATATGATAGTGTGCCACAGGCTTGTCAAGAGGTTATCAAGGTTAAAGATAGCTTAGCTCCAATCGAGGATAGAATTAAGAAATATGATGATTTCTACAAGCTATATTCAAAATTGTACAAATCACTAAAAGGCGATTTTGCACAGCTCAATTCTATATTGAAGTAGCGGCTAACATAAGAAATCATTATCCAGGGTCGTAGCGCCGTGATGGCAAACAGCGAAAAAGTTTAATTATGGTAGAGGAGGGTAGACCAATGAAGATGGGCAAAACCGGCAATAATAAATTTTTGAAGCAGTTCAACGAAACATCCTTACTTGAATTAATTCGAACTAACAAACAAATTTCTAAGGCTGATCTTGCACAACTGACAGGTCTCTCACCCACTGCCTGCGGAATTATAGTATCAAACCTACTGGAGAAAAGCTATATAAGCGAAGCTGGCATTGGCATATCTACAGGGGGAAGAAGGCCGAACTTGTATGGGCTAAACCCCAAAAGCTATTTTTCTATTGGTGTAGATATTGATGTAGATTATATTAGATTTATATTAATGGATATTACTGGTAAAGTAGAGTACCGAGACAAGATACCAAGTGGTTTTGAGCAATCAGTATCAAAATCAATCAAGTTGATCGAGGGAAAGTTAAATCAGATTATACAGGAGTACGAAATAAAAGAAGATAGGCTATTAGGAGTTGGGGTATCTATTCCTGGAATGGTCGACAACATAACGCATGAAATTATTTTTGCCCCCAACTTAGGTTGGGAAAGGGTTGATTTAGAGCACATGATGGCAAGTATCGGCAGCTTCCCAATATATATTGACAATGAAGCGATGTGTTCTGCAATATGTGAGAACTGGATTGGTTGCTGCCTGGACCAGAAGGATTTTGTGTGCATAAACATGAAGTCAGGTATTGGGTCAAGCATATTTGCAGGTGGCAATCTGTACAGGGGCTGCTCTGGAAGTGCTGGGGAAATAGGGCACATCATGGTAGATCATAATGGTATAAAGTGCGCATGTGGGAACTATGGTTGCCTTGAAACACTGGTGTCTTCTAAGTCGATTGTAGAAAAGGCCAAAAGGCTAATCAGACAAGGCCTGATAGCAGATTTTACAGAGGATTTAGATATAGATGCAATTACTATTGATGATATTTTTAGCTCAGCTAGCAATGGAAATGAAGCTGCAAGGGTAATTTTGGTTGAGGCTGCTGGTTATTTAGGCTTAGCAGTGGCCAATTTGATTAACACTATCAACCCTTCAAAAATAGTACTGGGCAAGGAATTAGTTAGGTTCTCAGAGGATGTTTTAGAGAATTTAAAAAACATAGCATTTGCTAAGGCACTCAAATATCCAGCCTCAAGAGTTGAGATAATTACCTCAGAGATAGGTGAGGATACCTCAGCTCTTGGTGCGGCAATAATACCTTTAAAAAAGCTCTTCGGATATAGACTGTAAGAGCATTAAATAAATAAGTTGAAATTTATAAAATTATATGGAGGAATTTATTATGTCAGAAGTATTTAGCGGAATTACAAAAATCAAGTTTGAGGGAAGTGGATCAGATAATCCATTAGCATTTAAGTACTATAATGCAGATGCGATTATAGGTGCAAAGACAATGAAAGAGCATTTAAGATTTGCAGTTGCTTACTGGCACACCTTTGCAGCACCAGGTGCAGACATGTTTGGATCAGGGTCATATTCCAGACCTTGGAATACAATGACTGATGCTATGGAAATAGCAAAATATAAAGTTGAGGCAAACTTTGAGTTCGCTGAAAAAATGGGAGCGCCGTTCTTCTGTTTCCATGATAGAGATATTTCGCCAGAAGGGACTAATCTAACTGAAACTAATAAAAATCTTGATGTTATAACAGCATTGATAAAAGATAGAATGAAATCCAGCGATGTAAAGCTACTTTGGGGAACATCTAATGCATTTAGTAATCCAAGATTTATGCATGGTGCATCTACTTCTCCAAATGCAGATGTATTTGCTTATTCAGCAGCTCAGGTTAAGAAAGCTATGGAGATAACTTATGAGTTGGGTGGAGAAAACTATGTATTCTGGGGTGGTAGAGAAGGTTATGAAACTCTATTAAACACAGATTTGAAGCTTGAATTAGACAACCTAGCAAGGTTTTTGAAGATGGCAGTAGACTACGCAAAGGAAATTGGTTTCAAAGGACAATTTCTAATTGAGCCAAAGCCAAAAGAACCAACAAAGCACCAGTATGACTTTGATGCAGGAACAGTAATTGGTTTCCTAAAGACTTATGGTTTAGACCCATTTTTCAAGCTGAATATCGAAGCAAACCATGCAACCTTGGCAGGACACACTTTCCAGCATGAACTTGCAGTTTGTAGAGTAAACAACATGCTTGGAAGCGTTGATGCTAACCAGGGTGATATGCTTCTCGGATGGGATACTGACCAATTCCCAACTAATATTTATGATTCAACTCTTGCAATGCTTGAGATACTAAAATCAGGTGGTTTAACTAAAGGTGGTTTGAACTTTGACTCAAAGGTTAGAAGAGCTTCATTTGAACCATCAGATTTATTCTATGGACACATCGCTGGTATGGATACCTTCGCAAAGGGACTTATAGTAGCTAGCAAGATATTAGAAGATGGGAAGCTAGACGCATTTGTTACTGACAGATATGCGAGTTACTCTACTGGAATCGGCAAAGATATTGTTAGTGGTAAAGTTGGCTTCAAGGAACTTGAGAAGTACGCACTGAATGCTACAGTACAGAACAAGTCCGGACGTCAGGAAATGCTGGAATCCTTGCTAAATCAGTATATATACGAGAGTAAGTAAGAAAAAATAATTAGTTAAGCAAAAAAGTAGCATCAATAGGTTCTCAAATTATTTTGGGGAACGCCTATTGGTACTACTTTTTTGATATCAAAAATTTCTATTAATTTTTTATGCCTTCCCCAAATACCTCGACGGAGGCACCCCGTATTTCTTCTTAAACATTTTTGAGAAATTATAAATATCCTCATAGCCGGTACTTCTCGCCGCCTCACTCACAGAATATCCATGCTTGTCTAGGAGTACAGCCGCCTTTTCAAGTCTGTAATTCACAAGAAAGTTTTGAGGTGTATCCCCGGTATTCTTGTGAAATACTCGGCATAGATATCTCCTGTCAATGCCAAGCATATTTGCAATGCTCTCAACAGAAATGTGATTTGCATAATTTGCCATAATGTGGTCTTTAGCTCGTTTTGAATATAGGCTTCCAGTAGTCCCTGTAAGTTCAGGATTAAATTCTTCATGAAGATTTGAAAAAAACTCAAAAATTTTACTACATAAGAATATCTCTGCAGAGTGAGGTAAGTTAACTGCTTCCTTCATACTCAAGAAAGTATTGCGTAGAGACGGATTACATAATGTACAATTATTATCTGAAAACCCACTATGTTCCAGTAACTCGGGCACCAATTGCCCAGTAAATCCTATCCAAATATATTCCCATGGATCATTATCATCAGCTTTGTAAAAAGTTAATTCGTAAGGGCGTATCAAAAACATAGAGCCTTTAGAAAGAGAGTGATTTTGTCCATTTCTTTGGAAAATGCCGCTGCCCGAAATTATATAGTGAAGTAGATAGTATTCTCGCGAAGCAGGACCAAAGGCGTGGCCATTTTCACAATCTTCCCAGCCACATGTTAAGGGATTAATCTCTTGATATCCTTTGTTTAAAAGTGAAACATCATGTTGCATTCAAATAGCCTCCACCAAACTTTAATAGCTCCAAAAAAACTATTTATATTCTAAAATACTACTTTGATCTTTGAGCTTTTTTTCTTGGGGTAGATATCGCGGCTCACCTATAGGAATTACGCTAATAAGTCTTAGATCTTCTCTAACTGACAACAAACTTTTAATAGTTTCTTCAGCAATGACAGGGTCATTCATCCAGCAAGCGCCGTATCCTTTTTCGGTGATTGCCAGCAGTAGGTTTTGAATTGCTGCGCCCACAGATAGAATGTCAGGATATGCTAGCTTATCAAGCATTTCGCGATGTGAATACCCTTTTTCTGAAAACGCCTGTGTTACCCTTTCATCATAATAGTCAAGCCTATCAAGAAAAACGAATATAACAAGGGGTGCGTTTCTAAAAAAGCTTGGTGCCTTTTCTCTTGAAACCAAGAAGGCATCGGTTGATCCTGAGTATCCATTGCTATAAAATGCTTTTGAATACTTTCCTACTCCATCAGCTATTTTTTCAATAAGCTCCTTATTCTCTACAGCGACAAAGTGCCAACACTGACTATCACAGCCACTCGGTGCATTTGTGGCACAGGAAATAAAGTACTCAATATCTTCTCTTAAAACGGGTTTAGAGGTATATTTTCGTATGCTTCTTCGCTTAGTTGCCAACTCATAAAAGCTATTTTCCATATAATCTCACTCTCTGCACAAAAACGTACTCGTCTTTTACGAGGTAATAGTTACATTATAACAAATAGTGGTTACATTATTCAATTTAAGTTTTTTATAATTCTGTTATCCTATAGGTATTAGACTAATTGATAAATGGCGATGGAGGAAATATAAATGGTCAAAATAACATTCATGGGTGCAGGTAGTACTATATTTGCTAAAAATGTATTAGGCGACAGCATGTGCACAGAGGCACTGAGAGATAGCGAAATATGTTTGTATGATATTTCAGGGGAAAGACTAAAAGATTCTCAAAGCATGTTGGAGGCAATAAACAAGAACGTAAATAACGGCAGGGCAAAAATCAAGACATATCTTGGAGTTGAAAACCGTAAAGAAGCTCTTAGAAGTGCTGACTTTGTAGTAGATGCTATTCAGGTTGGGGGATATGACCCTTGCACAATAATAGATTTTGAAATACCAAAAAAATATGGTTTAAGACAGACGATTGCTGATACTTTGGGAATCGGAGGTATCATGCGTACGCTGAGAACTATTCCTATTCTTGAGCAATTCGCACAAGACATAGAAGAGGTATGCCCAAATGCATGGTTTTTAAATTATACTAACCCAATGGCTATGCTTGCAGGATATATGCAGCGTTATACTGGCGTGAAAACTGTTGGACTTTGCCATAGTGTTCAGGGTTGTTCAGATGGACTGCTGAAGGATCTTGGTATGGAGGATAAGCTGGAGGGTCGCAGAGAATTAATAGCAGGAATAAACCATATGGGATGGCTCCTTGAGATAAAGGATAAGGATGGAAATGACCTATATCCTGAGATTCGTAAGCGCGCTAAGGAAAAGAATAAAAATGAGAAACACAAAGATATGGTAAGGTACGAGTATATTGATAAGTTGGGATATTATTGTACAGAATCAAGCGAGCATAACTCAGAATACAATCCATTCTTTATAAAGTCAAAGTATCCTGAGCTTATTGAGAAATTTAATATTCCTTTGGATGAGTATCCTAGGAGATGTATTAATCAGATTGCCGATTGGAAGAAGCAAAAGGATGAATTGATGACGGATACATCATTATCTCATACAAGAACCCACGAATATGCATCCTACATTATGGAAGCTATAGTAACTAATACTCCCTATAAAATAGGTGGTAATGTTATAAACAAAGGTGGTTTAATAGAGAATCTGTCCTATGATGCATGTGTCGAAGTGCCATGTATGGTGGATGGAATGGGTGTCAACCCTTGTAGAGTTGGGAGATTGCCTGTCCAATTGGCAGCAATGAATATGACAAATATAAATGTTCAGCTCTTAACAATTGAAGCAGCAGTAACCAAAAAAAGAGAGCATATATATCATGCAGCTATGCTTGATCCTCATACGGCGGCAGAGCTTTCATTAGACGAAATCGTAAGTATGGTGGATGAATTAATTGAGGCGCATGGAGTGTGGTTGCCAAAGTATAAATAATAACTACATATTCAACATCAATTTTACTGTTTACACAAAACTTGAAACGGACTCTGAAAGAACGTTGAATAGAAGAAGTTATACGCTTTGAAGAGATTGATTTTGAAAGCGCACAGTTTATATAATAGTAAACTGTGCGCTTTTACATGTTATTTTGGCAATATTACATGGAAGGAGGTACCTACGCCTATCTGACTCTGAACCTTAACTTCGCCTCTATGCCCGCTTACAATCCACTCAGCAATGGAAAGCCCTAAACCAGCGCTGCCATCTGAGCGCGAACGGGCTTTATCTACACGGTAAAAGCGCTCAAATATTTTGTGAATATGATCTTCACTAATACCTTCCCCAGAGTCTGAAACTACAAATTCAACTGTGTGGCCCTTGTCATACAAGGCCATCTGAATACTTCCTCCAGATGGTGTGTGCTTTATTGCATTATCAATCAGAATAGCAGCTAATTGCTTTATTTTTGATTCATCACCGATTATATTAACAGCGCATCCTTCAAATGGCTTCAAATGTAGGCCTCGCTTTATTGCCAGCGCTTCAAATGGAATATATGCTTCAAGCAGAGCTAAATGTAGTTGAAATTCCTTCTTTTCTAATAAATCTTGATCAGAGTCAGCTCTCGCCAAGAACAGCATATCGTTAACAAGTTTAGACATTACTTTGTTTTCTGCTTGAATATTCTCCAACCATTTTATTTGACTATCTATAGTCTGATTACCTCTATTCATCAGGAGATCAGTAGTGGTCTCAATAACAGTCAGCGGTGTGCGAAGCTCATGAGAAGCATCAGCAACAAAATCTCTCTGCTGCTGCCAGGATTTTTTAATTGGGATCAATGATCTTTCAGCCATAAATAGGCTTCCAAAAAAGGCAAGACCAAGACCACCCAAACCTGTAAATGCAAGAACTAGAAATAGATTGCCTAGCATTTTATTATCCGAGTGATTGTTAATAAAAATAATGAAAGTACCAGTAGCGCCTACAAGATCACCCTTATAAAAACGATAGGATTCTCCATCACTTAATTCAATATTGCCATCCATTTGAGAATGTGACAATGCTTCTCCAATCAAATCAGAAATAGGCTCATGTTTTATATCAAAAGCTGCAGAGGTATATGTAATATTATTCTGCAGGTCAAGTTTGACATAGAAATATCTTAATTGATTGCTTTCATGCTTTTGATTTTTAGGTATTATTTGAGTGTTGCTTAGACCTTCATTTGAGGAAATTAAATTTATAAGTTGGCTTGTTTGATCATTAGTGGCCTTAAACATAAAAACAAATACACCTACAGCGAAAAGTATTAAAATAATTGCAACAACAGCTACATTGGTTAATGTCAGCTTAAGTCTTAATTTATTAAACATTAACGTCCTCCACAAGGCAATACCCTATACCTCTAATAGTCTCTATTTGTATCCCACAGCTTTCTGAGTTCAATTTCCTTCTCAGATAGTGAATATATATTTCTATGTTATTCATTTCTACAGATGAATCTAGGCCCCAAATTCTATCTAAGATCTGGTCTTTATTAATGACCTGACCTTTTTTTCTCATAAAAAGCTCAAGTAACTGTGATTCCTTCAGTGTTAAGCGAATGGTTTCAGTAGGACATATAGCTTCGCAGCGCAAGGTGTCAAGAGTTAATAAACCAGCAGTTAGTTTGTTGTCAGTCTGTGACTGGCTTTGCTGCCTGCGGGACAGAGCTCTTATACGAGCAAGTAGTTCTTTTGTTGCAAAAGGCTTCAACATGTAGTCATCAGCCCCTGCGTCAAGACCCACAACCCTATCTTCAACTGTATCTTTAGCAGTTAAGAGCAGTACTGGAGTTGATATGCCATTTGAACGTATAGTCTTAAGAATCTGAATGCCATCTATTTTTGGTAACATTCTATCTAAAATTATTATATCGTGTATTCTAGTTTGAGCCATTTCAAGCCCAAATTCACCATCGTTTGCAGTATCAACCGAATAATTATTGTCTTCCAATATAAATTTAAGTGCTTCAGATAATCGTACGTCATCTTCAATTAATAGTAATCTCATATTATTTCCCCTCATATATATATAATACCAAAAAAACCTTTAATTAACCTTAATTAACTTAAGGTTATTCAAAGGTTGGTGGAGTAGAATTAAATCATATAGAAACATTTATATGAAAGGAAGGGTTATCATGAACTTAATTAACAAGCTTAAAACAGTAAGAAAGAGGCGGATTTCTTGCCATATAAGATTATTATTTTGATTGTTAAGAAATAATTAAAGATTCCTTAACGTAGTGTTAAGATTAAGCTGTTATTATAAAAATATATATGGCAGTGAAGTAAGAACTAGCATTTGTTACAAATAGGAGGTATACTATGAGTGAACTAAAAGTGACACTTTATGAAAAGGATTTATATGCACTTTTTATTTTTAATAGTTCAATTAAATGCAGGTTATTGGATAAAATCATGCCAGTACTAACTAATATTGGCGGCTCCATTGTTACAATTTTTACTTGCCTGATGATTATTGCAATGGGTACTGGAGAAGTTAGAAAATTGGGATTTCAGGCATTAGTAGCTCTGGCACTTAGTCACTCATTTGTACATGTATTGAAAAAAAGTGTTTGCAGATTGAGACCAAAGGGTATTGTTTTAAATGTAAATACCTTTGATGTAGCACTGGATTTCTATTCCTTCCCTTCGGGGCATACAACTGCAGTTTTTGCAATTGCTACTACGTTGGCACTAAATATTCCTATTCTAGCAGTTGTTTGTTTTCCAATTGCTCTAATAGTTGCAATTTCCAGGCTCTATCTGGGGGTACACTACCCATCAGATGTTCTCGCAGGAATGGCAATTGCCATATTGTCATCGGTAGTTGTACAGTTCATTACGAATGTAATATAGGCGGAATTATCTGCCATAGAGGCTCAAGGAGGTTAATTTGAATAAATATTTAGAGTTGATATTTGACTTTGGAAATTCATTATTCTTTATATCTACAATAATGGTTGGTCTTGTTGCAGTTTATTTTTTCATAATATCCATTTTTGGATGGAAGAAGAAGCCCCAAGAAAATAATTATAAAGGGCCTATAAATATGTACGCAATCATAGTTTCAGCGCATAATGAAGAGATGGTTATTAAAAATACCATTAACAGCATTAAGGAATTAGATTATCCTTCAAATAAGTATGAAATATTTGTTATTGCAGATAACTGCTCAGACAGAACTGCACAAATCGCAAGAGACTGTGGAGCATCAGTATATGAACGTGAAAATTTACATGACTGTGGTAAGGGGTATGCATTAAAGTGGATGTTTAATATATTATTTCACTTGAATAAGAAGTTCGATGCTATATGCATACTTGATGCAGACAATCTTGTGTCAAAGGACTTCCTTATGCAGATTGACAAGAAGATGGCTCAGGGCTATGAGGTAGTGCAAGGATATAGAGATATGAAAAATCCGTGGGAATCATGGATAACTTTGTCGTATTCCATAACCTATTGGTTGGCAAATCGTTTATGCCAACTACCGCGACAATATCTTGGCATGAACTGTACTTTGACAGGAAGCGGATATGCTTTTCGTATGGACACCTTGAAAAAAATCGGCTGGGAAATAGAGACCTTAACTGAGGATGTAGAATTTTATTTTCAATTGTGCTTGCAGAATATAAAAATCGGCTGGGCTCATGAAGCAGTCATCTATGATGAGCAGCCAACTACTTTTTCACAATCGTGGAAACAGCGTACAAGGTGGATGCAAGGTCATTTTAGTTGTGCATTTATATATGCAAAACGAACTTTCGAAAAGTTACTTCAGGAAAAGAGTTTACAGGCTTTTGATAGCTTAATCATGCTTTTATATCCATTCTTCTATATTCTTGGATGTATGTTAATGACTGTTCAAGGAATTTATGTCTTTGCTACGCAAATTAAAGATGCAAGCATCCGTACTATAGTAATATTAGCTATAATATCTATTTTGACTTTTTTAATCCAAAATATTTACTCGTTTTCTGTTTTAGCTGATGAGAAAAAAGCAAATATGAAAGTTGTTTTAGGACTTATTATTTTGCCGCTGTTTAACTTCACATGGGTGCCAATAATGATATACGGCTTCTTTTCTCGAAAAAACAAGCAGTGGGCACATATCGTTCATTCGGGGACAATAACTTGATAGGCTCTAGTCTGAAAAGCAATTGTTCCTTACCAGTTCTGCAGGTGTCAAATTCCAAGCATTTTATTTATAAGATGCTTGGAATTTTTTTATACTTTAATAATTTTAAATTTATTTATGATCGGTAAATAATATGCAGCGCCTTGACATTAACTTGTCATGAACGTAAAATGAGCATAAACAGAGTTCTTGGATTCAGGGGGAGTTTTTACTCCCTCTAAATCTTAGAAATCGTTGTCCAGGGTCATAGCGCCGCTTATCTCCCGCTTGCAGAAGCGGGAGTATTAGCGGCGGTAGACATC
>Ga0209430_1001822_pt1 | contig 14886 bp, 11 predicted proteins | sample BarGraIncub1133A_FD_184504 | JGI IMG/M metagenome (GOLD analysis project Ga0209430, IMG submission 184504) | Arctic peat soil microbial communities from Barrow, Alaska - Barrow Graham LP Incubations 11-33A (SPAdes) (version 2) | ecosystem: Environmental > Terrestrial > Soil > Wetlands > Peat... | reverse complement strand
AAATGTTTAGAAAACTTCTAGACCAAGCAATGGCTGGAGATAACATTGGAGCATTATTAAGAGGAGTACAAAGAGCTGATATTCAAAGAGGCCAAGTACTTGCAAAACCAGGTTCAATACATCCACATGCTAAATTTATAGGTCAAGTATATGTACTTAAAAAAGAAGAAGGCGGAAGACATACACCATTCTTCGACGGATACAGACCACAATTTTACTTTAGAACAACAGATGTAACAGGATCGATAAAGTTACCAGACGGAATGGAAATGGTAATGCCAGGAGACCATATAGATATGAATGTTGAATTAATCACTCAAGTAGCAATGGATGAGGGATTAAGATTTGCAATCAGAGAAGGTGGAAGAACAGTAGGTTCTGGAGTTGTTACTTCAATAGTTAAATAAAAAAGATAAAAATAACAATAAAATTGAAATATATGCGATGAATTAGAAGCAAGAGAAATATTTAATGAACAATCACCGCTAACTAATTCATTGACATATGTATTAAGTTGTGATAGATTGTTTAAGTAAAATAAAAAATACTAAAGATAACTTAGCGCTTAATGAGCATGAGTTTTCTGAAATAGATGAAAAATCGGGAGGTGTAGATTGTGAGAGTAAAAGTAACTTTAGCTTGCACTGATTGCAAACAGAGGAATTATAATACAATGAAAAACAAAAAAAATAACCCAGACAGAATAGAAATGCAGAAATACTGTAAGTTCTGCCACAAACATACACTTCATAAAGAAACAAAATAATACAGCATAAAACACAAAACGTTGGGGATGTGAATAAAATGGCTGTTACTGGGAATGTTAAAGAAAAGAAAAAATCAAACCAAAAGGGTATAGTGAAGTTTTTCAAGGAACTCAAGTCAGAAGCGAAAAGAATAACTTGGCCTTCGAAACAAGATGTTAAAAAGGCAACTCTTGCAGTGGCAAGTTTTTCTTTCCTTTTTGTAATCTTTGTAGGTTTGCTTGATTATGGCTTTAATAACCTCTATAAACTAATCTTTAAATAAGGTAAAGGAAGGAGGTAGGGGACGGAATAATCCACCCCTTAAGCTATGGCAGATAAAGCTAAATGGTATGTAGTACATACATATTCTGGTTATGAAAATAAAGTTAAGGTCAATCTAGAAAAGGCTATCGAAAATAGGAATCTTGAGGAATATGTACATGATATTCAAGTTCCTATGGAAGAAGTAGTTGAAGTAAAGGATGGAAAAGAAAAAATAACTTTAAAAAAAGTATTTCCAGGTTATGTGATGGTTAAAATGCTTATGACAGATGAATCTTGGTATATAGTTAGAAATACAAGAGGTGTAACTGGATTTGTAGGACCGGGTTCTAAACCGGTAGCTCTTACTGAAGATGAAGTTAGAACTATGGGGATTGCAGAAAAAACTATAGTTGTTGACTATGAAATAGGTGAGAATATCCAGGTAACATTTGGACCATTAGAAGGATTTGTTGCTTTAATACAAGAAATTCATTTGGAAAAGCAAAAGATTAAAGCACTTATAAATATGTTTGGCAGGGAAACTCCTGTTGAACTAGAATTTAATCAAATACAGAAATTAGACTAAGTAATTAATAAGACAAATGTTTTGTAAGTGGGAGGATTTTAAATCCGATTACCACAATTTAGGAGGTATAAAATCATGGCTAAGAAAATAACAGGAATGATAAAACTTCAACTTCCAGCAGGAAAAGCTACTCCGGCTCCACCAGTTGGACCAGCACTTGGACAACATGGTGTTAATATCATGGGATTCTGTAAAGAATTTAATGCAAAAACTGCTGATCAACCAGGTATGATAATTCCAGTAGTAATAACAGTATATCAAGATAGATCTTTTAGTTTCATACTTAAAACTCCGCCTGCAGCTATATTATTAAAGAAGGCAGTTGGTATAGAAAGTGGTTCTGGAGTTCCAAACAAAACTAAAATTGCTACAGTTTCTAAAGCTAAAGTTAGAGAGATTGCAGAACTTAAAATGCCAGACTTAAATGCAGCATCAATTGAAGCTGCTATGAGTATGATATCGGGTACTGCAAGAAGTATGGGAATAGTTGTAGAAGAATAATTTTTAATTAATTACGTGGGAGGTAAAAACCGTTATTACCACGAAGGAGGATACTATTATGGGTAAAAATTACATAGAAAGCGCGAAACTTATAGACAAAAACGCTTTATATACACCAGCAGAAGCTATGGAACTTGCGGTGAAAACATCAAAGGCTAAATTTGATGAAACTATAGAACTTGCTGTAAGCCTTGGTGTTGATCCAAGACATGCAGACCAACAAGTCAGAGGTGCAGTAGTGCTTCCTCATGGAACAGGTAAAACAGTTAGAGTATTAGTTTTTGCTAAAGGCGATAAAGCTAAAGAAGCAGAACTTGCAGGAGCAGACTTCGTTGGAACTGATGAACTAGTAGATAAAATTCAAAAAGAAAATTGGTTCGGATTTGATGTAGTTGTTGCAACTCCAGATATGATGGGCGTTGTTGGTAAATTAGGTAGAGTACTAGGACCTAAGGGATTAATGCCAAATCCTAAATCAGGAACTGTTACATTTGATGTAACAAGAGCGATAAATGAAATTAAAGCTGGTAAAGTTGAGTATAGAGTTGATAAAACTTCTATAATCCATGTACCAATTGGTAAAAAATCATTTGGTGCTGAAAAGTTAGTTGAAAACTTCCATGCTTTAATGGAAGCAGTAGTTAAAGCTAAGCCATCTGCAGCTAAGGGACAATACTTAAAATCAGTATCAGTTTCAGGTACTATGGGACCTGGAATTAAAGTCAATCAAGCTAAAGTATTAGATTAGTATTGACAAATAAAATCATGCATGATACAATGCTTAAAGTAAATTGAATAATATTCCGTAGATAGTAGGTGCGAAAGCGTAAAAGACAACATACCTACCGAGGATTCCAATAAATGTACTTATGTACTGATATTAGGTCTCTTCGTGTCTGCGGAGAGACTTTAATTTTTATAAAGCAGTTAAAAACTGTTAGGAGGTGGATACACAGTGTTAAGCAATAATAGACAAATGAAAGAAGTAAAAGTTGCAGAAATAAAGGAAAAATTAGCAAAAGCTCAAGGTGTAGTACTTAGTCAATATCAAGGGCTAAATGTAGAAGAAGATACAGAGCTAAGAAAAAACCTTAGAGAAGCTGGAGTAGAATATAAGGTTTATAAAAACACTTTAGTTATTCTAGCGGCTAAAGAATTAGGAATTGAAGGTATAGTAAATCACCTAAAAGGATCTATTTCATTGGCTTTTGGATATGAAGACCCAACTGTTGCAGCTAGAGTTTTAAATGAATTTGCAAAAACTCATAAAAAATTAGAGCTTAAAGCAGCTATAATCCAAGGCAAAATATTCGATGGTGCGCAGGTTAACGCTCTTGCATCAATACCACCAAGAGAAGTTCTTATTGCAAAATTACTTGGAAGCTTCAAAGCTCCATTATCAAATCTTGCATACTTATTGAATTCAATTAAAGAGCAAAAGGAATCAGCACAATAATATTTTAATTATTAGGCTGAATACATAGGAAAGATTTTTAATTGATTTAAATTATACCTTTAATAAAGGAATTATGTCTTTAGTAAGGGTGAATACAAAAATTATATATAAAAAAATTCGGAGGTGCATTTATAATGACAAGAGAAGAAATTATTCAAGCTATAAAAGATATGAGTGTTTTAGAATTAAATGAATTAGTAAAAACTTGCGAAGAGGAATTTGGCGTAAGTGCTTCTGCACCAGCTGCAGCTGCAGGAGCGGCTACAGCTGCTGTTGAAGAAAAAACTGAATTCGACGTAATTTTAACAAGCGTTGGACCTAATAAAATTAAGGTTATTAAAGTTGTTAGAGAATTAACAGGACTTGGATTGAAAGAGGCTAAAGATATAGTTGATGGAGCTCCTAAAACAATAAAAGAAGCTGTGAGTAAAGATGATGCTGAAGCAATGAAAGCTAAATTAGAAGAAGTTGGCGGAGTAGCAGAAGTAAAATAATATTATCACATAACAGAGGGTACTTTTGAATAAGAGTACCCTTTTTTGAAACGTTATGTTGACATAGAATTATAAGTATGATAACATAGCGTAATGTAAGAAAATTAGTGATATACATAAAAAAATAATGTAATTACTGGTTAATATGAATTAAATTAACAAATATGGTTATAATAATATGATAAATGTGTGAATCCAGAAGCATAAGGTCCTAGGGGAAAGTGTGTTTTTGGTTATTTTAGTTTAAACAAGGGGTGAAAGCTGATGGTACATCCTGTCCAATTAGGTAAAAGAACAAGAATGAGTTTTTCAAAAATAAGCGAAGTAACTGATATGCCAAATTTAATTGAGATACAGTTAGACTCTTATGATTGGTTTTTAAAAGAAGGACTTCAAGAGGTTTTTGACGATATAAATCCTATCCAAGATTATACTGGAAATCTTGTTCTAGAGTTTGTGGGATACAAGCTTGATATAGAAAATATTAAATATACTGTAGAGCAATGTAAAGAAAGAGATACAACTTATGCAGCGCCTTTAAAAGTTAAAGTTAGATTGCGTAATAATGAAACCGGTGAAATCAAAGAACAAGAAGTCTTTATGGGGGACTTCCCATTGATGACTGAGCAAGGAACATTTGTAATTAATGGAGCGGAAAGAGTTATAGTAAGTCAATTGGTTAGATCACCAGGGGTTTACTACAATTATTCCGTTGATAAGACAGGAAAAAAACTTTATTCAGCTACTGTAATTCCAAACAGAGGAGCATGGCTTGAGTATGAAACAGATTCTAATGATATTGTATATATTAGAATTGACAAGACGAGAAAATTGCCTATAAGTATTTTGGCTAGAGCTATGATGGATAATGGTAGTGATTTAGATTTGCATCAATTGTTAGGTGAAGAAGAAAGATTAAAAGCTACAATTGAAAAAGACAATACTAAAACAAGAGAAGAAGCTTTAATAGAAATATATAAGAGGCTAAGACCAGGAGAACCACCTACAGTTGATAGTGCCGTTTCTCTTATTGATTCACTATTCTTTGATGCGAAGAGGTATGATTTATCAAGGGTTGGTAGATATAAGTTTAATAAAAAATTATCAATTAATCATAGAATTGCAAATCAAATTGCAGCAGAGAATATTGTTAATCCTACGACTGGTGAAGTCATAGTTGAAAAGGACCAAAAAATAGATAGAGAAATTGCTCTAGAAATTCAAAACTTAGGAATTAATGTAGTTGATCTTCAAGTAGAGGATAAAGTGATAAGGGTTATAGGAAATAACTTTGTTAATATTAATAAGGTTGTTAACTTTGATATTTCTGATCTTAATATTAGAGAAATGGTTCACTATCCAACATTAAAAGAAATATTAGATAATTTCAGTGATGAAGAATCAATTAAAGAGCAAATAAAAGCGAATAAAACTAGGTTGATACCAAAACATATAATTAAAGATGATATGTATGCTACAGTGAGCTACGAGTTAGGACTAACTTACGATATCGGTTATATTGATGATATTGATCATTTAGGAAATAGAAGGATTAGGTCTGTAGGAGAACTTCTGCAGAATCAGTTTAGAATAGGATTATCTAGAATGGAAAGGGTTGTCAAAGAAAGAATGACGATTCAAGACCAAGAAGGAATAACACCCCAAGCACTTATAAATATAAGGCCAGTGGCTGCAGCTATAAAAGAATTTTTTGGAAGTTCTCAACTTTCTCAATTTATGGATCAAACTAATCCATTATCAGAGCTTACAAATAAAAGAAGATTATCTGCACTAGGACCAGGGGGACTTTCAAGAGAAAGAGCGGGGTTTGAGGTTAGAGACGTTCATTACTCACATTATGGTAGAATGTGTCCAATAGAAACGCCAGAAGGTCCTAATATAGGACTTATTAACTCTCTTGCAAGTTATGCTAAAGTGAATGAATACGGATTTATTGAGACACCATATAGAGTTGTAGATAAGAAAACATCAGTAGTTACAGAAAAAATTATTTATATGACTGCAGATGAAGAAGATGCATATCTAGTGGCACAGGCAAGCGAACCAATTAACGAAGATGGTACTTTTGTAGATAAAAAAGTAACTGTAAGAGCTAAGCAAGAAATATTGGTTGTTCCAAAAGAAGAAGTAGACCTTATGGATATATCACCAAGGCAGATAGTTTCTGTTGCAACGGCTATGATTCCTTTTCTTGAAAATGATGATGCCAGTCGTGCACTGATGGGTTCTAATATGCAACGTCAAGCAGTACCATTACTCAAAGCGCAGGCACCGATTGTTGGTACCGGTATAGAGTATAGAGCTGCAGTAGATTCTGGTGTTCTTCCGAAAGCTAGGAATGCAGGAGTAGTTGAGTATGTAAGTGCTAACGAAATTAAAGTAAGAAGAGATTCAGATAGTGGACTCGATGTTTATAAAATTCTTAAGTTTAAAAGATCCAATCAAGGTACTTGCATAAACCAAAGGCCTATAGTTAACAAAGGAGAAAGAGTTGAAGTAGCTACTGTTTTAGCAGATGGACCTTCAACAGACCTTGGAGAAATAGCCTTAGGAAAAAACATACGTATTGGATTTGTAACTTGGGAAGGGTATAACTATGAGGATGCAATGTTAATATCCGAAGAACTTGTTCGTGATGATATATTCACTTCAGTACATATTGAAGAATACGAATCAGAAGCAAGGGATACTAAGCTTGGACCTGAAGAAATAACCAGAGATATTCCGAACGTTGGAGAAGATGCACTTAAAGACATAGATGAGGGTGGAATAATAAGAATTGGTGCTGAGATAAGGTCAGGTGATATCCTAGTGGGTAAAGTAACCCCTAAGGGTGAAACAGAACTTACCGCAGAGGAAAGATTATTAAGAGCAATATTTGGTGAAAAAGCAAGGGAAGTAAGAGATACATCACTTAGAGTGCCACATGGCGAAGCTGGAATTATAGTTGACGTTAAAGTGTTCACTAGAGAAAATGGTGATGAATTGCCACCAGGTGTTAATGAGTTAGTTAGATGTTATATTGCTCAAAAGAGAAAAATCTCTGTAGGGGATAAGATGGCAGGTAGACATGGTAATAAGGGAGTTATTTCTAGAGTATTACCAGTTGAAGATATGCCATTTTTACCAGATGGAAGAGCACTTCAAATATGCTTAAATCCATTAGGAGTTCCATCTCGTATGAATATAGGGCAGGTATTAGAAGTCCACTTAGGATGGGCAGCTAGTGAACTCGGTTGGCATATTGCAACACCAGTATTTGATGGTGCGCTTGAGGAAGAAATTGAAGCGTGTTTAATAAAGGCAGGATATGATGCAGATGGAAAAACTGAGTTATATGATGGAAGAACTGGAGAAGCATTAGACAGCAGAGTTACTGTTGGATATATGTATATCTTAAAGCTACATCATCTAGTAGATGATAAAATACATGCAAGGTCTACAGGACCATATTCTCTAGTAACTCAGCAACCATTAGGTGGTAAAGCACAGTTTGGTGGTCAAAGATTTGGAGAAATGGAAGTTTGGGCACTTGAGGCTTATGGCTCAGCTCACACATTACAAGAGATTTTAACAGTTAAATCTGATGACGTTGTTGGTAGGGTTAAGACATATGAGGCAATAGTAAAAGGTGAGAATATCCCAGAACCAGGTGTGCCTGAGTCCTTCAAGGTTCTTATCAAAGAATTACAAGCTTTATGTCTTAATGTTAAAGTACTTACTGACGAATTAGAAGAAATTAAACTTAAAGAATCAGTTGATGATGAAATGGAAGAATTAAATTTAAATGTTAACATAGAAGGTTCAGAAGATGTAGTTCCTGAGTCACCAACAGAAGAATACGTCGAACTTATTGATGAAGATGAAGAAGTAGACGTTGATATAAATTATGATGAAGTACCGTTAGAAGATTTTGGTGAAGATTTAGAATTAAATGATTTTAATGATGAACATTAATATGAAGGGAGGCTGTACCCTTGTTTGAATTTAATAATTTTGATGCTATTCAAATAGGCTTGGCATCACCGGAACAAATCAGAGAATGGTCAAAGGGTGAAGTGAAAAAACCTGAGACTATAAATTATAGAACTTTAAAACCTGAAAGAGATGGATTATTTTGTGAAAGAATATTTGGACCAATTAAAGATTGGGAATGTCACTGTGGAAAATATAAGAGGGTTAGATATAAGGGAATAGTTTGTGATAGATGTGGTGTTGAAGTTACAAAATCAAAAGTAAGACGTGAAAGAATGGGGCATATTGAACTTGCTGCCCCAGTATCTCACATCTGGTATTTTAAAGGAATACCATCTCGTATGGGACTAATTTTAGATATGTCGCCTAGATCTTTAGAGAAGATTCTTTATTTTGCTTCTTATGTAGTATTGGATCCAAAAGAAACATCACTACTTAAAAAACAAATCCTTAGTGAAAAAGAATATAGAGAAGCTATTGATAAGTTTGGTAATGATAGTTTTGTAGCTGGCATGGGTGCAGAATCTGTAAAAGTGCTGTTGCAAGATATAAACTTAGAAGAACTATCTAAAGAATTGAAGGAAGACCTAAAAACAAGTACAGGACAAAAAAGAATTAGAAGCATAAGAAGATTAGATGTGTCAGAGTCTTTTAGAAAATCTAAGAACAAACCTGAATGGATCATAATTGATGTTATACCAGTAATTCCGCCTGATTTAAGGCCGATGGTACAATTAGATGGAGGAAGATTTGCTACTTCTGATTTAAATGATCTCTATAGAAGGGTAATAAACAGAAACAATAGATTAAAAAAGCTTCTAGATTTAGGGGCTCCAGATATAATTGTTAGAAATGAAAAAAGAATGCTTCAAGAAGCTGTTGATGCATTAATTGATAATGGAAGACGAGGAAGGCCGGTTACAGGACCAGGAAATAGACCTTTAAAATCTCTTTCTGATATGCTAAAAGGAAAGCAAGGAAGATTCAGACAAAATCTACTTGGAAAACGTGTTGATTATTCAGGCCGTTCAGTTATAGTTGTTGGGCCAGAACTTCAAATGTATCAATGTGGACTTCCAAAAGAAATGGCTTTAGAACTATTTAAGCCTTTTGTTATGAAAAAGCTAGTTGGAAGTGGAGTAGCTCATAATATTAAGAGTGCAAAGAGAATGGTAGAGAGGGTTATGCCTCAGGTATGGGATGTACTTGAAGAAGTAATAGCTGACCACCCTGTACTATTAAATCGTGCACCAACACTCCATAGACTAGGAATCCAAGCTTTCCAACCTATACTTGTTGAAGGTAGGGCTATTAAATTACATCCACTTGTATGCACTGCCTATAATGCTGATTTTGATGGAGATCAAATGGCGGTCCACGTACCACTATCTGTTGAAGCACAAGCTGAAGCAAGATTCTTAATGCTTGCGGCTCACAATATTATGAAGCCATCAGATGGTAAGCCAGTTTGTGTACCTACTCAAGATATGGTCTTAGGTGCTTACTATTTAACTATTGATAAAGATGGTGCTAAAGGTGAGGGAAGATCATTCTCATCACCGGATGAAGTAATAATGGCCTATCAGGTAAAGGATATTGATATTCATGCTAAAATAAAAGTTAAGGTATTTGGTGTATCAGATGGTGTTAGTATCTCTGCAATTATAGAAACTACACCAGGAAAATTAATTTTTAATGAAACAATACCTCAGGATTTAGGCTTTATTGATAGAAGTATTCCTGGAAATGAATTAAAATTTGAGATAGACTTCTTAGTAAGTAAAAAGAATCTTGGTAGTATTATTGATAAATGCTACTTAAAGTATGGTCCTTCAGAAACTTCTAAGATGTTAGATAAAATAAAGGCTAAAGGGTATCATTACTCAACAATTGGAGCAATTACGGTTGCTACTTCTGACATGGTGGTTCCAGAGGCTAAAAAAGCATTACTAAAAGATGCAGATGAAACTGTTGAAAAAATAGAGAAAATGTATCGAAGAGGATTTATATCTGAGGAAGAAAGATACCAAAGAGTAATAGAAAAATGGACTAAGACTACAGAAGATGTAGCGAATGCACTAATGGATAGTTTGGATAAATTCAATCCAATATTCATGATGGCAGATTCGGGGGCCAGAGGGTCTAAGAGTCAAATCAAGCAATTAGCTGGTATGAGAGGTCTTATGGCTAATCCGTCTGGTAAAATAATAGAACTACCAATTAGAGCATCTTTTAGAGATGGACTTAACGTATTAGAGTACTTTATTTCAACACATGGAGCTAGAAAAGGTAATGCTGATACAGCATTAAAGACAGCTGACTCAGGTTATTTAACACGAAGACTTGTTGATGTATGTCAAGATGTTATAGTAAGACATGAGGATTGTGGTACAAATGAAGGCTTTGAAGTTTCAGAAATATGTGATGGTAGTGAAGTAATTGAACAATTAGTTGAGAGATTGACTGGAAGATATTCGGCTGAGGATATTATTCATCCAAAAACAGGTAAGGTAATAGTTCCTAAAGATGAGTATATAGACATTAAGTTAGCAGAAGAAGTTCAAAATGCTGGTGTAAAAAAAGTTATGATTAGGTCTGTATTTACGTGCAGAGCTAAAATTGGAGTTTGTGCAAAATGTTATGGTATGAACATGGCAACTTCTCAAAAAATTAATATTGGGGAAGCAGTTGGAATAATTGCAGCTCAATCTATAGGTGAACCAGGAACACAACTTACAATGAGAACATTCCATACAGGTGGCGTAGCAGGTTCAGATATAACTCAAGGTCTTCCAAGAGTTGAGGAGTTATTTGAAGCTAGAAAGCCAAAGGGTCTTGCAATAGTAAGTGATGTGTGTGGTACTGTTAAAATGGAAGATACTAAGAAAAAGAGAGTTGTTTTTGTGAATGGTGATGCAGGCGAAGAATTGAGTTATGATATACCATTCGGATCAAGATTAAAAGTTGCAAATGGTGATAGAATTGAAGCTGGAGATGAGATAATTGAAGGTTCAGTTAATCCACATGATATCCTAAGAATTAAAGGGGTCAATGGAGTTAAAAATTATCTATCCTCAGAGGTACAAAAGGTTTACAGACTACAAGGTGTTGATATCAACGATAAACATTTAGAGGTTGTTGTGAGACAGATGACAAGGAAAGTTAAGGTTGAAGAATCAGGGGATACTGAACTACTTCCAGGAAATCTAGTAGATATTTTTGCTTTTGAAGATGCTAATACAAAAGTTGAATCTGAGGGTGGTGTACCTGCTGTAGGCAAAATATCTCTATTAGGTATAACCAAAGCGGCACTTGCAACAGAGTCATTCTTGTCAGCAGCATCATTCCAAGAGACAACAAGAGTTCTTACCGATGCAGCTATTAAAGGTAAAATTGATCCATTACTTGGCTTAAAAGAGAATGTAATAATTGGTAAGCTAATACCTGCAGGTACCGGCATGACAAGATATAGAACAATAAAAATAAATACTGAAGATGATGAGAAGCTTGAAATTGAAAATGATTTGGAAGTATAGGTTGTAACTAGTTGACAGGGTGATAGTAAAATGATAAAATACACCTTGTGTGTGATTTTAATCGAGCAGATGCATCCAAATTAGGTGAATCTCGTGATTTCAATTATAAAGGGGGTTAGAAATGTTAGATAAAATTGTAGGTCAGAAGGTTGTTGGACTTAAACAAACAATAAAGGCGTTAAAGAATAGTCAGGGTAAAACATTGTATATAGCCAAAGATGCTGATAGTAGTGTTACTGATCCTATTATAAAACTAGCGAAAGTTAATTCCCTGCAAATAATATTTGTAGACACAATGAAAGAACTAGGTAATCTTTGTGATATAGATGTTGCATCAGCAACAGCACTAACTCTTGAAGATTAAATTAATGCTAGCAACTAAATAATATAGATATATCCATGCGGTAACATAAATATTGAGTTCTGTTACGTTGCATTGATATAAATGAAAAACAGCTTATAAAAATAAGGAGGTGAAATCATGCCAACTATTAACCAATTAGTAAGAAAAGGCAGAAAGACATTAGTAACAAAATCTGGTTCACCAGCATTAAAAGACTGTCCACAAAAAAGAGGTGTTTGTACAGTAGTTAAAACAACAACACCTAAGAAGCCAAACTCTGCATTAAGAAAAGTAGCTAGAGTTAGACTTACAAACGGATACGAAGTTACTGCTTATATTCCAGGTGTAGGCCACAATTTACAAGAACATAGTGTTGTTCTTATAAGAGGTGGAAAAGTTAAGGATTTACCAGGAGTTAGATATCACATAATCAGAGGAACATTAGATTCAGCTGGTGTTGCGGGCAGACTACAAAGTAGATCTAAATATGGTACTAAGAGACCAAAGCAAAAAAAATAATGCTTTGAATTAAGGTGCAATGTCTTCAGCATTTATATATATGATAATTTAAATATTTACATACATTTGCAGGAGTACAGAGTACTTTGCGGTAGAGATATCGAGTACCTATGAGTTAATTAAAATTGTTAAGGAGGGAAGTAAAGTGCCGAGAAAAGGATATATTGCAAAAAGAGATGTATTACCAGATCCTATGTACAACAGCAAAGTTGTTACAAAGTTAATAAACAATGTAATGGAAGATGGTAAAAGAGGAGTAGCACAAAAAATATGCTATGAGGCTTTTGACATAATCAAAGAAAAAACTGGCAAGGAACCTTTAGAGGTTTTTGAAGCAGCATTAAATAATGTTATGCCATTACTTGAAGTAAAAGCTAGAAGAATAGGTGGAGCTAATTATCAAGTACCTATCGAAGTTAGACCAGAGAGAAGACAGACATTAGGATTAAGATGGTTACTTATCGCTGCAGATAAAAGAGGAGAAAAGTATGCAAGAGAAAAACTTGCTAACGAATTGCTCGAAGCTTCAAACAACACTGGAGCTGCTGTAAAGAAAAGAGAAGATATTCATAAAATGGCTGAAGCTAATAAGGCTTTTGCTCATTACAGATATTAATACCAAAACTGTTTTGGCTTTGCCAAGACAGTTTTGTCAAATTTAAAATCACTCGGTGAGAGGAGGAATAAATAATGGGTAGAGAATATTCTTTAGATAAATTCCGTAATATAGGTATTATGGCACATATTGATGCTGGTAAAACAACAACAACTGAGCGTATATTATTTTATACAGGGAAAACACACAAGATTGGCGAGGTTCATGATGGTGGAGCTACTATGGACTGGATGGTACAAGAACAAGAAAGAGGTATTACAATAACATCTGCGGCTACAACTTGCTTTTGGAAGGGATATAATATAAACATTATTGATACACCAGGGCACGTAGATTTCACAGTTGAAGTTGAAAGATCTTTAAGAGTCCTTGACGGGGCAGTTTCTGTATTCTGTGCAAAAGGTGGAGTTGAACCACAATCTGAAACAGTGTGGAGGCAAGCTACTAAATATCAAGTACCAAGAATGGCATATGTTAATAAAATGGATATAATGGGTGCAGATTTCTATAGAGTTGTTGACATGATGAGAGAAAGACTTCATGCTAATGCAGTCCCAATACAACTTCCAATAGGAAAAGAAGAAGCATTCCTAGGAATTATAGATTTAATTAGAAATGTTGCAGAAGTCTATAAGGATGATTTAGGAACACAAATAGAAGAAATAGAAATTCCAGAAGATATGAAAGAGTTATCAGAAGAATACAGGGCAGCTATGGTTGAAGCAATTGCTGAACTAGACGAAGATCTTATGATGAAATATCTTGATGGAGAAGAAATAGGTGAAGAAGAATTAAAAGCAGCATTAAGAAAAGGTGTAATTAAGAATGAAATAGTACCTGTAATCTGTGGTTCTTCATATAAGAATAAAGGTGTTCAAATGATGATAGATGCGGTTATAGAATATATGCCGTCACCACTTGATATACCAGGTATCACAGGACAAGATGTTGATTCTGGTGAAGAAATGGAAAGACACCCAGATGATAACGAGCCAATGGCAGCATTGGCATTTAAAATAGCTACAGATCCTTTTGTTGGTAGACTTTGTTTTACAAGAGTTTACTCAGGCATAATGAAAACCGGTACATATGTATTGAATGCTAACAAAGGTAAAAAAGAGAGAATTGGTAGACTAGTTAAAATGCATGCTAATCACAGAGAAGAAGTTGAGGAATTACGTGCAGGAGAATTAGGTGCAATAATTGGACTCAAAAATACAACTACTGGAGAAACTTTATGTGATGAAGATAATCCAATATTGTTCGAAACAATGGTGTTCCCAGATCCAGTTATTCATGTAGCTATTGAGCCAAAAACAAAAGCTGGTCAAGAAAAAATGGGTATGGCTCTTGCAAAGCTTTCAGAAGAAGATCCAACTTTTCAAACTTACACTGATCAAGAAACGGGTCAAACAATAATTGGTGGTATGGGTGAACTTCATCTAGAAATCATTGTTGATAGACTTCAAAGAGAATTTAAAGTTGAATGTAATGTAGGAAAACCACAAGTTGCATACAAAGAAACAATCAGGAAGCAAGTCAAAGCAGAAGGTAAATACATTAAACAATCAGGTGGACGTGGACAATACGGTCATTGTTGGATAGAGTTAATACCTACTACGGAAGCCTACTCATTTGAAAATGCAACTGTTGGTGGATCTATTCCAAAGGAATTTATAGGACCAATTGAAAATGGAATTAAAGAAGCATCTAAAAGTGGTATTCTTGGTGGATATCCAGTTCTTAACTTTAAAGTTAAGGTAGTTGATGGATCATATCATGATGTTGACTCAAATGAAATGGCATTTAAGGTTGCTGGTTCTATGGCA
>Ga0209430_1001817_pt1 | contig 14900 bp, 13 predicted proteins | sample BarGraIncub1133A_FD_184504 | JGI IMG/M metagenome (GOLD analysis project Ga0209430, IMG submission 184504) | Arctic peat soil microbial communities from Barrow, Alaska - Barrow Graham LP Incubations 11-33A (SPAdes) (version 2) | ecosystem: Environmental > Terrestrial > Soil > Wetlands > Peat... | reverse complement strand
AAAGTTCGCAAGTTACTCAATTTTGAAATGTTTTACCATTTCGGAATTTTCGAGTTCCTTTACTTATTTCATCACTGTTTACTTTTCAAAGTCCATTTCAAACCGACATACATATTACATATATCATCTTGAATCCTTTAAAGCGTTGTTGCCGCTGCTTTTCAAGGTGTTTGCTGTTTGTTTGTCACAAGCAGCTTAGTTATAATACCATGTCACTTACTCAGTGTCAACACTTTTTAAGATTTTTATTTGTAGTTATAAATTGTAATTATAAATACTGCACATATTTTGGTGATTCCACATCATGTATATTATCCTTGCTTTACATAGTGTTGCCTATATCTGCTCCTTTAAACATACCCCCACGAATAAGCTTATTTAAGTTTCCATTTATGCTACGTTTACATGAGCTATATGGTTGGGAATAGTATCTTTCAAGAGCATCTGGTATTCGCTATATTCATTATCAGCTTCGAATCAATTTGTTTTCATTGACTGAAACTTTAATGATTATACTGAATTATATTAATGTTCCATCCCCTTGTCACTTGTATGGAACAAAACAGAAGTTAATGATATAATTAAAGCATCTCGTAATAATGAAAGAAGATAATAATGAAAAGTAGTTTTAATGATATGGGTATTTCGTCTCCCATTTTAAAGGCTTTAGATGAGATGGGCTTCGAAACACCTACAGAGGTGCAGAGTACGGCAATTCCTCATATTCTTAATAAAGAAGATCTGATTGTCATGTCTAAAACTGGCAGTGGCAAGACTGCTGTTTTTGGTGTTTCCATGCTGCAAATGACTGATTCTGGAGCGGAGGGACCCCAGGGCCTTATTCTTATACCGACACGCGAACTGGCAGTCCAAGTAGACAGCGATCTCAAACAGATGTCAAAATATCTTCAGCACAAAACAACGGCTGTATATGGGCAACACAATATGAATTTTGAAATTCAAGCTCTTAATAAGGGCGTTTCTATTGTTGCAGGAACACCTGGTCGGGTATATGATCACATTCGTCACGGAAATTTGAAAACCAAACATATACGCTTTTTGGTACTTGACGAAGCAGATAGAATGCTGGACATGGGCTTTCTCGACCAGGTGGAGCAAATTATCAAAACTCTACCCAGAGATAGAGTAACTCTCCTTTTTTCAGCCACCATACCCACTGAAATTCGTAAAATTTGTAGAGAGTATATGAGACATCCAGTAACTATTGAGATTGAATCACAGACTAAGACAGTGGATACCACTCAACAAGTATACTGCCGTGTGGATAATAACGAAAAGAAAATACAGTTGAACCGCCTACTTCTGGTTGAAAGGCCTGAAAGCTGTATGATTTTCTGTAACACACGAATCGCAGTTGATAGAGTTCAGATCTTTTTATCTCGAAAAGGGTATGTTTCTCAGGCACTGCACGGGGATATCCCGCAGGGTAAACGGCTAAAGACCATACAAGAGTTCAAGCAGGGAGATTTTCATTTGCTAGTAGCCACAGATGTTGCGGCCCGAGGTATTCACGTCGACGATTTGTCACTGGTGATCAACTATGATGTCCCTATGGAAAAAGACAGCTATGTGCATAGAATAGGGCGTACAGGCAGAGCAGGGAATGTAGGCCGCGCGATAACTATGGTTACAAGTGAAGACATCATGAGCCTCTATGAGATTGAAGAGCATATCGGAGCTATGATTGCTGAAGTGGAATTACCCACTGAGGCTGATTTCAATGAGCACAGAGATTTGGCCGAAAAATGGATACAATTAAATTCACCGAAGATCAAATCGCCTGTGGCTGCTTCTGAGTTAAACTTAAAAGAACCTCAAAAAAAGTATCCTCACGCGAAACCTCCTCAGCATCATGAGAATTATAGAGAACGGCCGATCCAGGCAAATACAGATCACAAAACTGCTAAAAAGATCAGTACAGCACATCCATTTGAGCAGACAAAACCAGTCCACGCAATCGTAAGACCCACACCTCCCCATTCCATGGAAGCCGATGTGGTCAGTGCCAAAGGTTCCGTAGAGATGGTGCACAGTCAACATTCTACGGCTAGGAAACCATTCCTTCAGCGTGTAATACAGCGCATATTAGGCAAATAGGGTTACTGAGTTCTGGATAGCTAAAGGCATTTAAAATACTATGGAATAAAGTACTGATAGAGTTGTTTAAGCCCCACCTTCTGCCAATTTGTCGGTAGAGGATGGGGACATTGAATTTATTCCATTATCCAATAATCAAACGTGTAATCAGGTCTCACATAATCAAACGGCATATAAAAATACCCCTTATCTCCCCATTTATCTCCCCATGAATTTCTCACAATAAGATATCCTGGCTGAAGTTGGTATTTACCAGACTTACCCTGATGTTTTACTATGTCCTTGTATCCAACCACTAAAACTGCATGACCTCCTAATATTTTTTCATTCTTTTGAGGCATTTGCATAACTCCTGTTTTAGCCACTACATCTGATTCAAAACTTTCATATACATCCATGCCTAATAATACTGGTTGCTGTCTAAAAGCTATATTTTGCATAATTTCATCTAAAGAACTTAATGATTTATATGCCGTAATTTTGTATTTTTTTGCATTAAGTATTGCAAGTCTTGATGGAAGTAACCTATACTTTTCTGGATTATATGGCATATATGTTTCTTCGCAAACGCCTACTTTATAGATTGATTTACAAGTATCTCTAAGACTTGCTCCCACATCTTTGCTAGCTTTTCCTTCAAAGGCTCTTTCTGTATAATATAAAAACATTCTTGATAAATGAATCTGCTCATCCTGCAATAACATTGCCTTACAAGTGCAACCAGCATTTGCAGTACATGAACCTAACTTCCCTTGATTATAGACATCTGGGCATTTTGACCTTAGGTCTACTAACTTTGGTAAAATTATTTCAGGGTGTGGAGATACCGATTTAGAAAATTGCAAGTCTCTTTTATCAATTTTGTCTTTATTGTAAGAATACTTATCATTCATATTTGATGCCTCCATAAAACTTGGTCTTATTAGCATCATATGAGTTGGTATAATAAAATGTTATAAATCTTTTTATTCACTAAGATTCTTTCTATATTTTTATTGCTAAAAACTTCACTATCTGCTTTTCTCCAACATCTTTTGATATAGAAATACCAGTCTCAATTATTCTTTGTCTGGCATCATCTTGCTCTATATCCTCGCAATTCTTTATCCACTCTTTTAAAGCCCAATTATCAACCTTGTCATATACATTAGCTGCCCATCCATATGGTTCACCTAATTTGTTTAGCTTTCGTCTACTACCTGCTACTGTTATGTAATAATGTTTTTGCAATTCAATAATTGCATTCTCAACCTTGCTTGCACCCTTTTTTATCGTAACACCCATCTCTCTCCTGATATCACTGGTGTCAAGTAAAGTCATTTTCTCAAAAAGCTGCCACAACTTCCATGTAACAGGGCTGACTATGCCCTCTTCCCATCTTTCTTCCATAGACAACTGAGGTTGAAATAAAGCATAGAAGTATGGATACATCTTCACCGAAACAAACCCCTTATGACCTCCTAAGATACAGCCAAAAGCTAGTTGTTTTTCTTCTGCGGCTCTGTCTTTCCAGCGCCATGGATCAGTATCATAATCACCCGTATGCCATAATTCCTTTGATGTTTCCTCTGAAAGCGAAGGAAAACCTGGAAGTATATTTGATAATGCCATAAAACCAAGATCATTAACTCTTTTAAGAAAATTACTGTAGGTTTCAAGCAATGCCATAAGTGTATCCTCCATCAAACGAAATTTTCAATAAACAAGCCAGTACAAAAATATTGCAAAAAATATAAATACTAGAGATCTTATACCAATATCTTTCAAACTAGATATATAATCAGAACTATTATTTTCACGAAATCCTTTAGTAAAGTTTAGAAGCATAAACATTACAGTTGTTAAAAATATAAGCAGCCACATAAAAATGGCCATTAGTAAACCTACACTTACCATTTTGTCTGAACCATTAGTAGTAATAAGCCATCCAAAGAACATTAGGATACTACTCCATAGATAGCAAGCATCAATTTGACTTATATATGCTTTCTGCGCTTCTAAAACAAATCTAATTTTTATTATGTATGTGGCCGAAAGCACTACACCTGCAATGTTTAGTAATATGGCTAAAACGATTATTGAATTTTCGAGAAAAGCTTCCATTTCAATTCCCCCAATCTTAAATTTTTTGAATCATCGATAGTATTAAAAGTTTTATTTATAAAAATCTCAATTACACTCGTTTTACTTCTAATATGTGGGTTTGGTAATTTATGAAATGACTTTTTATTTAGGGCATTATAGCTATTGCTATAAGCAATTTGCATTGATTTCTCTAATTTGTTTTGTGTTTTCGCTACAAAAGTAGTTCCGAATATTTTTATTTTATTCGCTGTCCCTTCAGTTACTGTCTTATAAGTATCTGCCCAGTATTCTTTATCATTAATACTAAGATAGTATCCAACAATTAATCCAGCACTTAATAGGATCACAATTATGTTAATATAAACTCTCTTATTAAAAACATATTCAACCCCCTTGATACCTCGATTGACTATCTTCGATATTTTTTCGCGAATAACGCCAGATCCGCTATAATCTCTTTTCCAACTCATCTATTCCTCTCCTTCCTTTATAATTCAAGTTTATAATGTATTTTTTTCTTTAATAGATATCGTTATAAGTAAAATTTTAGCATTAATTGCCTTAATTATCAATTCCTAATGCAAAACTTAAATGAAATTATTTTTTATACTACCATAATGTCCTTCTCACCACCTGTGATACATTGTCCTCCATTAGGCGTTACTATATAGGTGTCCTCTACTCCAACCATCCCGACTCCAGCAATGCCCTTCTTAGGTTCTAATGCTATCACCATATTCTCCTGAAGTGGGCTATTAAAACTATTTGCAATAACTGGGAATTCATCTATGTGAAGTCCTATTCCATGTCCTAAGAACTTAACCCTTCTCTTTCCAAAGCCCATGAAATTCTTTAGAAAATCCGAGTTTAAATCATCTCTTATTTTGTTATAAATCTCAGATGGAATATTGCCTGGTTTCAAAAGCTCAGCTGTCTTCTTCTCAACCTCTAGACAACCACGGTGGGCTTTTATTACATCCTCTGAAGGCTCTGCCCCAAACATATAAACCTGTGTCCTATCACTATGATAGCCCTCCATACCAAAACCTATATCTACAAAGACCAAATCACCTTTTTTAAGAAGTCTATCCCGACTACCAAGGATGGGCACTGCCGGGCTCATTCCCTTCATTCCGCCTGGTCCATCAAAGTTCGTTGGATACAGAGAATTTTCTCCAAATCCAATTTGGCCTGCAATCATTTCTGTTTGATACCTATAAAAACGTGAAACCCCATGATGTCCAAGTTTAAGCATTTTTTCGTACAATTCTGCTGTAAAATCAAGCTCACTCATTCCTTCTCTAAGAATGCTTGGCACCACCTCATCTAAAAGGTGCTTTTGCTGTTTTCCTGACTCTATCATCCAATGCAACTCATAAGGGCTCTTGACTGCACGAACTCCGAAAATTATATTTTCCATTGGGTACATACTCTTTATAGAAAAATGTTTTTTAAGTTTTTCGAGAACAGCCACAGTTAAAATCTCAGTCTCAACCAATGTCTTTCCGAGATCTCTTCCCATCACCTTTGCTACATCTCCGAAACTCTCCATTGGATAAATACAATGTAAAGGTGATTCCTGTTTTGCCCTTTCATAACTTCTTCTGGCAAAATACTTTGTTGTACCACCATTCTTTATTACCAGTACACCGTCCTGCATTGTGCCTGTAAAATAGTACTGATTTACTCGGCTAAGTATTATTGCAGTATCCCAATCCGGTCGTTTTTCACTGATAGCACTGCAAAGCCTTTTGATTCTTATCTCAAGTTCCTGTTTAGTTACCTGAATTTCCATGATATCTATTTCTCCTGTCTTTAATTATGTAGTTATCCTTACTTCGAGCTTCAAAAATACTACATATTTCCATCATTTGCTATGATATTCAAATTCTTATTGCTATAATAATATTATCATAAACAGTAGTGGCTATACAAAACAAATTCATTAATCACACATTTCTAATGTTTTATTTTACAGATGTTATTGGACTTGCACCCGCTTTTTTAGGAGTGCTATTTTTAGTCGCAAGAATTTGGGATGGTATCAATGACCCTATTGCAGGTTGGCTTGTTGACAACACAAAAACGCGGTTTGGAAAATTTGCAATTTAGTGGAACAGGCTATAATGAAAATATAAGGCTAATGTCTGATTATGGCCCGAGGATTTATGTAATTGAGAAGATTGTATCCTATTCCCTTACAACCAGTTCTCCAAAAAACTCTGGGCAGTGAAAATCAGGATTTTCAGTACCAATAACCTGCCAGCTGCCATAATGTGCTCTACCAGTCTTGTCTCCACATTTATATAAAGCTGCCTTTATAATTTGCTCTGGTAAAATATCTGACTTCCCATAAATTACTTCTAGTAATTCTAGTGGAATCATGTATTCAATTCCCCAAAAATCGCCTAGATCATCTATACCATTAAAAGTAATCACCTTAGGATATGTCATATTTAATGTTGATACAAACCTTCGGTCTGCCCTGTCTGCTCCATACTGTATTAGCAAAGTACCTAAATGGTTAATCTCAAAGTTCATGTATACATCAGATTCTTGTGGAAATGCATTAAAAAAGAATTCCAAACAACTATCCTGATATACATTCTCATTATCCTTTAAATATATAGAAACAGGATTATCTTCATAACTCCACATTTTTACACAAATACCTTGATTTTTTATTAGGCATAGCTTTGCTTTACTAAGTGGTCTAAAATCATAATCCCAACAGAATTTATCAATAATTATTTCATCAACGCTGTCCCACTCAAGTATATCTTGAACTTTTAAATAATTAACCATAATAACTATTAATTCCTCTCTTCATTTAATAAATCAAAAAGGTATAATTCACTGAACATTTACGAATAAATGTCACCCTGAATTATACCTTAGTCTTATAGAAATCTCAATAATTGGTTAATTACTTCTTCTCAGCCGGTCTTTCCTCTGCCTTATCAGCAGCTCCTGCATTCCTTTTAGCTGCTTCTTTATCTACTGCCATTTCTTCAACGTTCTTTGTATGGAGCCTTGCAGCGCCTTGATAGCCTTCCTTTACAGGTAGAAGGTTCCCATTATTCATTCTCTTTGTAGCATCAGCGATAGCTTTTGAATATTGTGGCAACCAAGCTTGCTGAGCAACAAGCATTTCATCAACCATCTGCCAAATTTCTGGAGGATTACAAACTGCACCTACCAGTGGATCCATCATCATCGCTTGCCTTAACAGAGAATCATCTCCATTGACTGCGGCTTCAACAGACATCCTCTGTACTGATATGCTAGTATTACATATAGCTGCGCAACCCAATGGCAGATCGCCAACTTTTGGTATATTAATACCATTTCTATCAACATATCCAGGGACCTCTACTATTGCATCATCTGGTAAATTTGTAATAGTACCATTATTAACTACATTGAAGTGGCCTCTATATACTCGTCCTGTTTCCAATCCCTCAATGATATATGAGCCATGCTCTTTGCTTCTCTTATCGGATTTGTATTCAAACGCTGGTTCCTTTAACCAATTTGGAAAATCAGTTTCAAACCAGTTTCTTCCTTCCGTTGTAACTCTGAGATATCCGCCAGTTTCACCATTTATCCAGGTACCTAAGTCTATCCAATCTTTAATCTCATCCGTACGCTTTCTATACCAAGGAACATACTCACTCAAATGTCCATTTGACTCTGTGCTGTAGTAGCCAAAGCGCTTGAGAATATCTATACGCACCTTTTCAGTCACTGAGTATTCCTCATGCTTTTCGAAAGCTTCAAGCAACTTTCCCGTCATATCTTCACCATTGTGCTTGACCTGAACATACCAGGTCTGATGGTTTATTCCTGCACAAATTATATCTACCTCATCCTTTTGTAGACCTAATACCTTTGCTATTTGCTCATGTCCACCCTGCACTCCATGGCAAAGACCTATGGTTTTCACTCCACCATACTTGTTGCACGCCCATGTTACCATAGCATTAGGATTTGCATAATTTAGCAAAATACAGTTTGGCTCAGCCACCTCACGTATGTCCTTGCAAAAATCAAGAATAGCGACTATCCCTCTTTGTCCATACATTATTCCACCGGCACATAGAGTGTCTCCAACACATTGGTCGACTCCATACTTTAGCGGAATATCAATATCATACTGAAATGCATCAACGCCACCAATTCTTACAACATTAAAAACATATCTCGCATTTTTTACAGCCTCTCTCCTATCAGTAGTTGCTTGAATTTTAATCTTTAGATTATTCTCATCAATATCCCTCTGGCAGAGTTCAGTAACCATTTTAAGGTTATGCTCATTAATGTCGGCGAAGGCTACCTGAATGTTATTAAATTCACCTACTGCGAGGATATCCCTCAATAAACCCCTTGTAAAGCCTATACTACCTGCGCCTATAAACGCAATTTTAAAAGACATAATCAAAGCCCTCCTACAAATATTATTATAGATTCATTATAAACTTATAGGAGGAATAAATGTTTTAAAAAAACAGATTAGTTTTTCTAAAAATGAAAGATATAGCGACTTTCTATAAATTATATTTCTGAGCTTCTCCAAATAATTCTATCTCGAAGCTCTTTCTATACTTTCTAGGAGAGATACCCGTGACCTTTTTGAACACTTGATTGAAGTATTGACGACTGCTTATTCCCACAATATCAGAAATATCAATTATCGGAATATTGGTATTTTTAAGCAGCATTTTAGCCTTTTCCACTCTAACACTTGTTAAATACTCTATAACCGACATCCCAGTATTCTTTTTGAATATCCGGTTTAGATAGTCCTCATTAATATTGGAATAAGTAGAAACATCTTTTACTGTGAGCTTCATATCATAGTGCAGATTGATATATCTTTTTGTCTTGTTAATATAGTTATTTGCTGCAGATTCATTTTTGCTTATCAATGCCGCATTTGCTGTTTTTATAAGAATTTCATACATAAGAAGTTGTACAGAAATACTCTGCTCAGTTGAAGATGAATTAAGTTCTATAACCAAGCTTTTTAGCAGTTGATAAACATCTTCGTAGTCCTTTAAAATAAAAAAGGGTTCTTGCGAAGCAAACAAATTTCCAAGAGCCTTTACATTACTAGCAAATTCTCTTAACGAAGGCAAAAAATTTGCCTTCGTTATAAAAACAAATTCTACATTCATCATCATACAGTTGGAATCTTCGTTAACTATCAGCTTATGCAATACTCCTGCATTGATAAGTATAAAGTCACCTTTTTTGAAATTTATCTTTCCACTTTCATAGTCTTTTAGATATATTTCACATGCACCGTTGATTATGTACATTATTTCGACCCTGTCATGGGTATGAAAATCCATTGAATAATTATTCCAATTCCGAAAATAATATGCCTTAATTTCTGGTTGATAGTCCTCAGTCAAAAGCTTTTGATTATAAATACTATTTGTATACATAAACTAATCTCCCATTACCATTCTCCTTGTACCTTATCATTTTTGTGATCAAGTGAGAATTTTGCAACATCAAAATAATTACCACTAGTCCCAAATGTACTATCAACATTTACCCATCTTTTTCCTTCTGAATCATAAAATTGGTTCCAAGCGTGATCTCCCCACGCCAGTCCGCTATATCCTAATCCAGTAACTAGCCTAACCTTTATACCATTGGCTCTGCACATTGAAATAAATATGCTGGAATAATCAAAACAAATTCCCTTTCTGGTTTGGTAACATATTATTGTTCCAGATTGTGTGTTTTTAGTATCCCTTGCAACTTGCTTAGCTTTTTCATAATCATATTTTATATTGCTTGTTATCCATTTGTATAATTTCTTACTTTTATTATAGTCAGTATTTTCACCTTTTGCCAAGTCCACTGCTAATTTATCAATTTCAGGTGTAGATTTTACAGCTTCATCAAGTGTAACCCCATTAAAATATTGAATTACCTTAATATTATAATTGCCAAGAGTATCTCTAATATTTTCGGCAATTTTTGTATTCTGTGCATTATTATTATCTTTGTTGTTAAATTGATCATTAATAATTACAGGTATTTTCTTTGCAATATCCGAATTAACAACAGGCTTTAGGGCCGTGTCATAAACTGTATTTAATATTTTTGACTCATCAATATACTTTGAAAGTCCAGGAACAGTAAAATAATATGATAAGAAATAAAATATAAAGCTTATGCAGATTAGTGTCACTGCCGCTCTTGGAATACTACATATAAGCGAAATAATTCTCTTCGTAAATGAACCAAGAGAGTTCATCGCTTTATAAATTTGGTAGGCTAGATTATCAAAAACATGAGCGTAGAGTGGATATGTTACTAATCTAATTATAAGTACAACAATTATCAAAATAATAAAGGCAACACAAAGATAAGTATAAATATTATTAGTTGCCAGGCTATCCTTTATTGAGCTAGGCAACAAGTCATATATATATTTGAATACTGCATTGCTTTTATCAAAAAGAATGCCTTTTGTAATAAACAAGGCAATTAAAAGCGCTACTATAAACTCTATATTATTTACAATAGAATAAAATCCATTTAATATTCTATCACGATTAAAGGACATAAATAGTGAGCTTATAAGTATAACAATTACTGGTACTATCAATATAATGCTAACTGGGTTGAATTCTAGACTTGTCAAAATATCCACCTTTTTATATTTAGTTGTTCCTTAGTATTATAAAATTTAATTTTCTATATAATGTCTGATTAAATCAGCACATTAATACTGATATTATAGCACATTATAAGATTAGTTATAATTTCCCCGAATAATTACTAACAATGCTATTCATTTTTTTGCATAACAAATAATAATTAACTGCAATTTTTATTTAATTATTTAATATTATTCGACAAAAATTACAATACTATTATCATTAAACATGCTAATATAAATAACTTTGATGTAATTTTTGAATCATTGTTGAATTCATTAAATGTTAAATAAAGATGCTACACGTTTTTTTCCTTGCAATTATTATGAAAAAATTGTATCTTTTAATAATAAGTATTTATTGATTTTCATATTATAGTAACTATATTCATTTAAGTAATTTCAAAAATTTAGAATGAGGTGAATTTATGAGTCTGTTAAGTGAAATTTACGGATCTAACGTATTTAGTGATGCGGTCATGAAGGTACGTCTTCCAAAAGCCACATACAAAGCACTCCGAAAGACCATTGATGGAGGTCTTCCTTTGGACTTGGAAATAGCTGAGGTAGTTGCGAACTGCATGAAGGATTGGGCAATAGAAAAAGGTGCTACACACTATACTCATTGGTTTCAGCCAATGACAGGAATCACTGCCGAAAAGCATGATTCATTTATAAATCCTACAGTTGATGGGAAAGTCCTCTTAGAGTTTTCAGGGAAAGAATTAATAAAGGGTGAGGCAGATGGTTCTTCCTTTCCTTCTGGAGGCCTTAGAGTAACTTTTGAAGCTAGAGGATATACTGCATGGGATTGTACTTCCCCTGCCTTCATAAAGAGCGATACACTTTATATTCCTACAGCCTTTTGTTCTTACACCGGAGAATCCTTAGATAAAAAGACCCCCTTACTCAAATCTATGGAGTGTCTATCAAAAAATGCAATGAGAGTACTTCGACTTTTCGGAAATGAAACAGCCACGAAGGTTGACTCTACCGTTGGGCCTGAGCAAGAATATTTTTTGATTGATAAGAAATTATATGATCAAAGAAAAGATTTGATATTTACTGGTCGTACTTTATTTGGTGCCAAGGCTCCAAAGGGTCAGGAAATGGATGATCATTACTATGGTAGCATAAAAGCAAGAGTATCTGGTTTTATGAGGGAATTAGATGAGGAACTTTGGAAACTAGGTATATCTGCCAAAACAGAGCACAACGAGGTAGCTCCTGCGCAGCATGAGCTTGCACCTATATTCAACACTGCAAACATTGCAACAGACCACAATCAGCTCACAATGGAGCTGATGAAGACCGTTGCATTAAGGCACGGTTTAGCCTGCTTACTGCATGAGAAGCCATTTGCAGGTATTAATGGCTCAGGAAAGCACAATAACTGGTCATTATCTACAAACGACGGACAGAACTTACTTGATCCAGGTAAAACACCGCATGAAAATGCACAATTTCTCATCTTCTTATGTTCAGTAATTAAAGCTGTAGATGAGTATGCAGACCTTCTGAGATTGGCTGCTGCAAACCCTGGAAATGATCATCGTTTGGGTGCAAACGAAGCTCCACCAGCTATAATTTCCATTTTTTTAGGTGATGAACTCACAAGAATACTTGAACAAATTGCATCAGGTAAAGACAGCTCGTCAAGTGTATTTGGTAAGCTTATGGTTGGTGTTACTACTTTGCCAGCTCTACCAAAGGATTCTACTGACAGAAATAGGACCTCTCCATTTGCCTTCACTGGTAATAAATTCGAGTTCAGAATGGTGGGCTCATCTGCTTCTATTGCATCTTCAAACTTCTTTTTAAATACGATAGTCGCTGAAGTTCTGGAGCAATTTGCTAATAGACTCGAAAAGGCAGATGACTTTACAGCAGAGGTTCATGATATCATTAAAGAAGTTGCCGACATTAATGGAAGAGTTATATTTAATGGTAATGGCTATTCAGATGGTTGGGTGGAAGAAGCCGAAAAAAGAGGCCTCCCAAATATCAAGAACTATGTAGAGGCAATTACTAGCCTGCTAAAAGAAAAAAATCTCACTCTTATGGAAAAGCACAAGATTTTTAGTCGAGTTGAAATGCACTCTAGATATGAGATATCGCTTGAGAAATATATTAAAACAATTAATATAGAAGCCATGACAATGCTAGAGATGTCTAAGAGACAGATTTTGCCGGCTGTTATTAAATTTGCTACTGAAATTGCATATTCTATAAATCAGATAAAGAGCTGTGGTGTAGATGTTGACTTGAGCGCAAATTTTGAGTTACTAAAAGAGCTTACCACCCTGACTTCACAGCTCAAGAAAGAGATTTCTACCCTTGAAGTTAAGCTAAATAGGGCTCAGGAGCACCACGAAAGCACTTATGACCAAGCTGCATACTATAGAAATGAAATATTTACAAAGATGAATGATTTGAGGATTGTCGCTGACCAGTTGGAATGTATCGTTGACTCAAAGCTATGGCCTTTCCCAACCTATGCAGATATTTTGTTTAATATATAAAGCATAAAAATTTTATAAGTAATAACATAGACTTTGCACTTCACCTAAATACTTTATATAAAAAAGAACAAAAAAGGATGTCTATTCAAACAGACATCCTTTTTTGTTCTTGTGTTTTACGGCACTTTGCTAAACATTTAAATCTCTCTTTTTATAGAATACATAAGTCACACAAGCCAGTGCAGCAATAATCACAAACGACAAAATTACAAATATAGGATCAAACCCTCCACCATACATCATTTTTTCGGAATCGAAATATTTGAAGGGAGTGATATACCTAAGGCCTTCAAGCTTACTATTCATATCAATTACAATGGATAGCATAAAAGTGACCAGAAGTACTGTTGTAGCCACTGAAGCGGCACTCTTTGAATTTTTACTTATAGCAGCTATTCCCGTACCTATGAACAAAAACATCAACTGTAAAATAAACATTCCAATCATCAGTGTTAATATGCCACCTGCTATTTCCTCACCATTACTATACTTACCCACAATAGTAATTGATAAAATCAAGGTAACAATGTTTAATGTCAGAATATTAACTAACGCAGCCAACAGCTTTGATGTTATGATCTTAGTTCTGGATACCGGTTTCACCATTAAAAATTCGGTTGTTTTATCTCTTTCTTCCTTTGCAATAATATTGGCACCAAGCATTGAAGCGTGTATAGTTACCATTATCAGCATGTATAAAAAAAGCATCCCATAAAACCCACTAGCTTTTGAAACGTCAAAATTACCAAAACCCAATATAGCCTTTAATGTTTTAGGTATCTTAGACATAAGTTCAGTTATGGATTGGTCAGCCTCAGCATAAGCAGAATACTTCCCCATTCCAGCAATAATCATGAATAGCATGCCTATGCTCCATGCAATAAGTGATTTTCTATGGGCTTTCATTTCTCTAATAAAAATATTCACAAGCAAAACCTCCTTAAAGTGGTTCAATCAATTTTAAACTGCGTGAACGTCTTTTTTTACATACACCAGATAGCTAGCGGCAATTGCCACAATAACAAAGATTATTCCAACAATTAAAAATGGAGTCTCATATGCCGCATTCTTTATAATATATTCATAATCAAAATATTTAAATGGAGATATATACCGTACTGCTTTATCACCAATAACAGAGCCAAGCATACTTATAACGAAAAACCCAAATACTGTACTAAGTGATACTGAAATCACCGATTTGATATTTCCTGCAATCACTGAAACAATAACTCCCAAGGAGACAAACATCAGCTGAACAAAAAACAATGTAGCAGAAATCATCATGAAAATTTTCATACTAAAGGCTGTCTTCACAGTTAATGTCATCGGAACTGTTATAAGCAAATATATTATGTTTGTAATTACTAGACAAGCTAATGCTGCCAAAAGCTTGGATGTCATGATGCTTACGCGGCTGACAGGCTTTGTCAATAAAAAGTCTGCCGTTTTTTCTCGTACTTCCTTTGAAACAATTGAAACTCCTATATTCATTG
>Ga0209430_1001816_pt1 | contig 14902 bp, 11 predicted proteins | sample BarGraIncub1133A_FD_184504 | JGI IMG/M metagenome (GOLD analysis project Ga0209430, IMG submission 184504) | Arctic peat soil microbial communities from Barrow, Alaska - Barrow Graham LP Incubations 11-33A (SPAdes) (version 2) | ecosystem: Environmental > Terrestrial > Soil > Wetlands > Peat... | reverse complement strand
TCTACTCATGTTCAATTCCTCCATCTTTCTATGATTTTATTATAACTTTTATATTGGAATTTTCCACTTTTAACTTGTACTATTTATATTCTACCACTACTTCATTCCCTTCACATCGCCAGCCTGTCTTATGGCATGAACAGCTACAGCAAGAGGCTCGATCATTGCGCCCTCATCAAAACTCATACTATCAGGCAAAGGCGTAACCTTGTCAGCATCCACTGCGAAGAAGTGAGAAGCTGTTCCTGCCGTTTTAAAGCCCATTACCCTAAGTTCCTCGCACAGGTTATACTTTCCATGCCTGCATGGATAACACCTACCGCAGACCACCTGCGGCTGAATAGTGACTTTCTGGCCCACCTTGAAACGTGGTACACCATCTCCGACTTCAGCTATTTCACCCGATACCTCATGGCCCTGCGTAACGGGATAGGTGGTAAACGGATGCTTCCCATGCCAAACATGGATATCTGATCCGCATACGCCTATTTTAATAATTCTTACCAGAACCTGACCTGGTCTGGCAGATGGCTTTTCCACTTCCTTAAACTCAATAGTACCGGGGGATGTCATAACTTGCTGTAACATAATAAAAACTCCTTTTAAAATTATTTGAGAATTTAAGGGATGCTTTTTATTCCAATTAGTTTATTAATCAATTTTATTAAAGTATCTATATAGTGCGTCAAATCATTAGTTTTGTCAAGAGTGAAACGTAATGAAACGTAATGGAAACCTTAGATTTTCTCTATAAACTGTTCCACCAGTTGCATTGCAGCCCCATATGCAGAGACATCATGCCGGCAGCGACTCGTTCGCAAAAACTTGCTATCCTGCTTTAAGGTGTTGAGTTCTTTTACTCGTTTTCACAGAATTGCTTCGATTTTTGCAAGGTGGAAAGAACCAATTTGACGCCTACATTCTTTTCTGTTTGTTCTTTCAAACCAAGACAAAAGATATTACCTGAAGCATTTACAATATGAATGTTATTATAGTAAATTCTCATAATTGACAAGGCTCAGGGGAGAATTGTTCTTAAGATATTCAAGCTATGTCCTGTAAGTCTGCTTCAAGTTCCAATTCTTCTCGATCTGATAAGCTCTTCCTGATTCGTCCCCATTCTTCATCTTTTAGATCATATCTCCGTGTGCTGTCATTTCATCTCACCTCAGCTCTATGATTCGACAACGCTTTCTTAACTCCTTTTTGGCTATTTATCCATTAATTTATTTATATTTGATTACCAAAAACATCCTCTAAATAACTTGTTTTTTAGTTGACAACATAAGAAAATAAATATATAATCAAATCAATTAATTGAATGGATAAATTAATTGATTTGATAAATTAACTAAAATCGAGAATAGGATGATTCGGATGACTAGTAGCCAAACAGGGAAAAATCTTGAAGATATTCAGGAAATGAATCGATCACTAGTAATACGCTTGCTCCAACGGTTCAAAAGCATCTCGCGCGTCGAAATAGCCAAGCAGAGCGGACTGAACCAAGCAACAGTGACTAATATCATCTCTGATTTTTTGCAATGGGGATTGGTTCGGGAGACAGGCTGGATTGCTGGTGCCAGAGGAAGACGTTCGATTGCCGTTGAGCTTGCGGGAGAAAATTATATCATTATCGGCGTGCGCCTTGCGCGTAAGTATTTTTCAGTAGGCATATTCGATTTGTCTGGCAAATGCTATGAAAAGCTAGAGAAGAAAATTAATCTCGAGGATAAGGCGGAAACAGTACTAAGGTCTATACAAGATCAGATATTGCAGCAAATGAAACGATACAACGAAAGGACAATTGTAGGCATTGGTATTGCTTTGCCGGGTCCATTCATCAAAAATGAAGGGCATATCGCTCTATTAACAGAGACTTCAGGTTGGCAAAATATAGAAATCATTGAGAGCTTGCAAGAGAGCACAGGACTCCGGGTATTTTTGGAACATGACGCCAACGCCGCAGTTTTAGCTGAGTGGTGTTTTGCACAGAACTACGATGTGAAAATTCCGATCATGTGCATTATGGCAGGTCAGGGCATCGGGGCCGGTATCATGGATAAGGGCAAAATTTTCACCGGTGATCTGGGTATTGCAGGAGAGATCGGTCATATGAGTATCAACTATGATGGCCCGAAATGCGAATGCGGGAATCGTGGCTGCCTTGAAATGTATTGTTCCACGATTTCAATTCAAAAGGATATTCGTGCCAGGTTGCAGGAGCATCCCGAGAGCAAATGCCGAAAGGATAGCAATATTTCTGAAATAATTGAGGCTTATAAAAGCGGTGACGTGTTGGCTCGTGAAGTTGTCAATCTCGCTGCACAGTACTTGGGCTACGGGATTTCCAGCTTGATCAACATTATCAACCCCGGAAAGATCATAATTGGTGATGAATTGTCAAAGGCCGGAGTAGATTTCTTGGCGGTCATATTGGAAACAGTCAAACAGCGTGTGCTGCCTAAGCTATATGACAACACGCAGATAATACTCAGTCAGTTGGATGATGACACCGCGCTAATCGGCACCTGTATGCTGGTCATTGAGGAAGCGCTGCAGCAAACAGAGGTTTTTGTTCAAAAAGAAAAGTATGGGGGATAAAAAATTGGATTTTCTGATGGGGGTTGATCTCGGTACATCAAGCGTAAAAGCGTGTATTGCAGATAGAGTCGGCACGGTTGTATCAATAGGAGGTAGCATCTACAGTTTTGACTCGCCAAAATACGGTTATGCGGAGCAGAACCTGTGGGACTGGTGGTCGGCAACCAAAACAGCGATCGCAAAGGCACTGAAGAAGCTGGACGCCTCGCAAATTGCAAACATACGTTGTATTGGATTATCTGGTCAGATGCATGGACTAGTATGCATTGACCGGAATGGGAAGCAAATTCGCCCAGCAATATTGCATTGTGATCAGCGAACGCAGCAAGAAATTCACGATATATACGACATTGTTTCGAAAGAAGAGCTTGGAAACATTACCTTAAACCAACTGTCGACCGGATTTTTGTTGCCGTCCCTCATGTGGGTGAAAAAAAATGAGCCGAAAAATTATGCGGCGATTTGGAAAGTGATGCTCCCGAAGGACTTCATACGATTTGAAATGACCGGAGAAATCGGTACGGAATACTCCGATGCATCCGGAACCTTGGCCTTTGATGTCGTTAAGCAGGAATGGGCCTTTGATGTAATCCAGCGGCTGGGACTTCGAAAAGATATTTTTCCGCCATGCTCCCCTTCCGCTGCTATTGCAGGCGGTTTACGGAGAGAAGTCGCAAATGAGTTGGGCTTGCGGGAAGGTATCCCGGTGGTGTTCGGAGGTGCGGATCAGCCAATGCAAGCGTTGGGCAACGGGGTGATCGAGCCGGGCATGGCAACCTCAACCATCGGAACGAGTGGTCAGATCTTTGTGGTACAAAGTCAACCGGTGCTAAACAAATCATTTAACACGAATCTATTCTGCAATGCATTGCCCGAAAGCTGGTACTCCATGGGGGCAATTATGAGCGCTGGCATCGCACTAAAATGGCTGACAAGTAAAATCATTCATAATACAGATTTAAATGAGTTGGATGGCAAAGCTGCAGATATTGCACCCGGAAGTGAAGGTGTCATTTTCCTGCCTTACCTGATGGGTGAACGCACGCCCCACTTGGATCCAAACGCGAAGGGTATGTTTTTTGGCTTGTCAATCAAACACGATTACAGACATCTGATACGTGCGGTTATGGAAGGCATATGCTTTGCGCTGAAAGACTGTTTGGTGACGTTGGAACAAAGTGGCGAAATCGGGCACAAAGAAATAATTGCTTCAGGAGGTGGCGCGAACAGTCAATTATGGAAACAGATTCAAGCCGACGTGTACAATCGGGAAATTCGTACAACAAAGGCAACGGAAAACGCATGCTTGGGTGCAATTGAATTGGGTGGAATCGGAACTGGAATCTTTGCAAATGCACAGGAGGCCTGCAGATATATGGTTCAGTATGATGACCGAATCATTGAGCCGAACCCTCGAAATGTCAGTGTTTATGAAGAAACCTATGAAAAGTTTAAGGCGTTGTATGTGAACAATAAAGACATGTTTTAACATTTGAACAGTGGGAGGAATACCTAGATGGATAGAAGAACAATGGTACGCAATTCAGCAACCAGGAAGTCAAGCGGTGGAAAAATACCGACTTTCATTTGCTTTGCAGACTTTATTACGGAGCGAAAATTTGCGCTTCAGTTCGGGATGGAAGTTGATGAATTCAGAAAGTGGATTGATAACGACATACGGGATATCTTTTTGTTGGATGATATCCAAATGCGTCACACGGACAAAGAACAGATCTCCGACTCCTACCGATTTGGCTTTGCAAAGGATAAAGGCTTGCCAAACGCTGCCTATGATGTTTGGGGCTGCGCATGGACGATGGATTGTATGGGGCAAGAGCTCCGGCAATCCCCAATTTCGGATATAGAAGCAGTGTATGATTACAACTATCCTGATCCAAACAATCCAGATATTTTCTATGGAATAGGAGATATCGGGAAAGCGATTCACGATGAAGGATACGCTTTGTTTGTAGGCCAGTACTATTCTTTATTTGAACGAGCATGGGCTATGACGGGGTATGTTGACTTCCTTACTTATTGTTACACCGATCCGGAAGCTGTACAATTTCTGTTAGAACGCATTACAGAATATAAAGTACGTATTGCACAGAGAATATGTGAATTGGGCGCTGACTTGGGGCATACCGGTGATGATTTCGGGTTGCAGCGCGGTGGTGTGATGTCGCTTGAAATGTTTAATAAGTTTTTCAAGCCATGCTATGAAAAAATCTGGGGGGTTTACAGAAAAAACGGAATTCCTGTAATGCATCATAGTTGCGGTGATTGCAGTATGTATATTCCTGATATGATCGATGCTGGATTGGATATGCTGCATACAGTTCAACAAACCAGCATGGACATTCGGCAACTATCGCTCAAATTTGGAAAAGATCTTTCTTTTTTCGCATCGACAGATACAGTTGATATTCTGGAAAATGGTAAGCCAGACGACGTAAGGAGAAATGTAGACTTTACGGTAGAGCAACTTGGGAAAAACAACGGTTTATTGCTGTCAATGATCAACATTATGCCTAATGCACCGTTTGAAAACGTCAAGGCAGCAATTGAACAGATTAAGACGTATCGATAATATGTCTTAATTAAGCTAGAGCTATGAAACTTCAAGAGGCTTGTCACTTTTCTAGCTGTTATTTATGACTGTAAACATAAAAGTGGAAGCCGTTAAACAAATATGTTGGCGTCACATTATGTGATAGAAGGGAGATACAATGAAAGCTGCAAGATTCTACGAAAAACACAAGCTGATAATCGACGAGGTTCCATGCAAAGAACCCAACGACAACGAGGTGCTGATACGCGTTCACTACTGCGGAATTTGCGGTACTGATGTGCACATTTACGAGGGGGAGAAGGGTTCCGCGGAAGTGACGCCACCGTCAATCTTGGGGCATGAGCTGTCAGGGCAGGTCGTCAACGTTGGCAAAAATGTGAAGAAGGTGAAAGCTGGAGATCGGGTATCGGTGGACCCCAACGACTATTGCGGGAAATGCTATCACTGCACAAACGGGAGAAAACATTTGTGCCGCAGCATGGTAGGCATCGGTACTGTGGCAGATGGGGGATTTGCCGAATATATAACCGCGCCGGAACATCTTGTATATAAATTTCCGGATACTATTTCCTATGAGGCTGCTGCGATGATTGAGCCGATATCTTGTTGCCTGCATGGAATCAACATGACCGATATTCACTTAGGCGATACTGTCATGATTGTGGGGACAGGTAACATCGGCCTGATAATGACGCAAATGGTGAAGTATATGGGCGCAGCGGAGATTATAGCCGTTGAGCCTTCAGAAGTCAGGCGTAAGCGGGCAATAGCGCTCGGAGCAACGATTGCGATTGACCCAATGAACGATGATACCGACAAGATATTATCTGATAATCATATCGATAATATTGATGCTGTGATTGACTGCGCAGGCCGCATCAGCACGGCAGAGTATTCTGTTAAATATGCTGGCAAAGGTGCAACAGTGATGCTTTTTGGACTAACCGGTCCTGACGATGAGATTCGAGTAAAGCCTTTCGATCTTTTCAAAAAGGAGCTTATAATCAAAGCATCGTTTGTAAATCCAGATTCTTTTGATAAATCCATCCGTCTGTTGTCCTCGGGAATTGTGAAGGTCGACAGCATAATCACAGATATTGTCGATATGAAGGACATTCAATCAGTATTCGAGAACAAAACTTATGCGAAGGATGGGAAAGTATTAATTAAGTGCATTGCTGATTAGTGAGAATGTGTAGAGACTTCCTACAAATTTTGAGACAACCCTTTAAAATAATTTTTGCAATTGAAGGGTTTGGTACCTTTTTGCAAAAAATATTATAAGCAATCGCTATTAAAACGAAGGAGGTGAGTTATGGTATATGGTTTTCTTATTAGTACGGTAAGACCCAATCATGCAGTTAGTTCCCGACAAAACACAAGCAATAACAATGAATCATGCACAAACTTATTTGAGTAAGATGGATCAAATAAAAATTGAGGAGGAAGAAAAAATGAAAAAGTTAACCGCTTATATGCTTGTACTTCTTATTGTTGTTAGTATTTTAGGTATGACTGGGTGCGGTAATAAAAGCGCAACCAATGAAACAACCAAAACGTCCGCTACCGTGGCAGCCACTGCAGCACCTGCTGAACAAAGTACAACAACTAAACCCGCGCATCAACCTCTCCTGGGTGTAACTTTGAGAGATACAACAAATGTTACTTATATCAAGATGATGAATTCCATAAAAGCAGAGTGTGATGCAAAAGGTATTAAGATGGTCGTTCAAGATGCAAAAGAAAATCTTGCGACACAAATTACCCAAATCGAAAACTTCGTGAATATGGGCTGCGATTACATTTTTGTAAATGTTTTTGATGCAAAGGGTATAGAAGATGCTGTTAAGAAAGCCCGGGATGCAGGTTGTTTTATGATTATTCATGATGCGACTCTCAACAGCGCTTCCTTAACGCTCGGTGTGAGTAACTATGATTACGGTTACGCCGTGGGCACCTGTGCTGCTAATTTTATAAATTCTACCCCTAGCCTGAAAAGTGCTGCTAAGGTTGAGTGGGGTCTTGAATCCTATACCAAAGTCGCCGATATTATCCCGCGCAGTCAGGGCATCAAAGATGCGTTGAAGAAACTTGCCCCTAATGCTGAATTGGTTGCAACTCAGGATGTTTATTCCGTCGAAGTAGGCGTATCATCTACAGAAAACTTTCTTCAAGCTCATCCTAATATGAAGATCGTCTGCGGCGTTACTGATGTATTCATTTATGGTGCATATCAGGCATTTGCTAGTGCTGGCAAGAATGGTGATGAATACGGCGTTTTCGGATGTGATGGAACAGATGCCGCGCTAAAGTTGATATCTGAAGGCACATCTTATAGGGGAACAGTCTGGTTGGATCTAGTTGAGACCTGCAAAACGATGGTAGATATGCTTTATGATCATAGCCAAGGCAAAACCATCGATAATAAGCTCTTTTTCAAACAAGTTAACGTCACAAAAGATAATATCAAAGATTTTTGGCCTGCTAAATAAACAATAAAATACAGATGATTGAAGTTAACGGGTCGAACTAGTATCCGATCCGTTAGCTTCAATATCGAGTAAAAGCTCCATCTTAACTTTTAGGGGTAATTTATATGAATAATGATATAGTAGTGTCAGTAAGAGAACTTTCGAAAGATTATCCTGGCGTAAAGGCTCTGGATAAGGTGTCGCTAGATATACGCAAAGGCGAGGTTCATGCTCTAATTGGTGAAAATGGTGCTGGAAAATCTACGCTCATCAAAATGATTGCTGGCGCGGAGCATCCGGATTCAGGCACCATTGAGATTTTCGGGCAGCAATTTACTTCACTTGAACCTTTACTTTCCAAGGCGTTGGGTATCGCGACGATATATCAGGAATTCAATTTATTTCCTGATCTAACAATATATGAAAACATTTTTATGGGTGAGAAATTCGATCGCAAGGTTTTCCCTAACCTAAAGCAATGGGAGGAAGACGCAAAAGCTATCTTTAAAGAAATGAATGTCAAAATTAAAGTCAATAAGCGTGTTGCAGAGGTGACTACAGCCTATATGCAACTTATTGAGATTGCTAAGGCTATTGCAAAAGATTCCAAAATTCTAATTATGGATGAACCGACAGCTCCTTTATCTAATGTTGAAGTTGACGCGTTATTTGCATTGATTAGGCACCTAAAGAAGAAGGGTGTAACGATCATCTATATATCACATCGAATGGGTGAAATATTCGATATAACGGATCGAATTACTGTCATGCGGGATGGCAAAAAAATAATAACTCTTGATACAGATAAAACGAATAGGCTTGAGCTGATCCATCATATGGTCAACCGTGATCTGGGTGACAATTTTCCCAAAAGGGAAATCAACAATGGAGACGTCGTACTGGAGGCCAGACATCTGTGCGGAAACAGCAGCATAGCGGTAAAGGATGTATCCTTCAAGCTGCATGGTGGAGAGATACTTGGACTTGGCGGCCTTGTTGGAGCTGGTAGGACAGAGGTTTCGCGTCTGCTTTTTGGTTCTGATAAGCTTGTAAGTGGCGAGATACTTATTGACGGGAAACTGGTAAATATAAGTTCCCCTAAAAAAGCGGTATTGGCCGGCATTGGTCTAGTCCCTGAAGATAGAAAACAGCACGGAGCTATCCAAGAATTATCAATTAGAGAAAATATTTCACTACCCATAATTAAAAGGATCTCAAACAGCTTATTTTTAGATACTGATGAAGAGAATAAGCGTGTTGTAAAACAGAGAGATGCGCTTAGTATTAAAACTCCATCGCTTAATCAGTTTGCCAAAAATTTAAGCGGCGGTAATCAACAGAAAGTAGTACTTGCCAAATGGCTGGCAAGCGGATGCCGTATACTGATACTTGACGAGCCTACCCGCGGCGTTGACGTCGGTGCTAAGCAAGAGATATACAAGCTTATCTATGAACTGGCAGATCAAGGGATAGCAATACTACTTGTTACAACAGAAATGGAAGAGCTATTGGGTCTGTGTGATCGTTTGTTGATCCTCTCTGAGGGCAGTTGTATGGGCTTTATTGAGAGAAATGAGTTCTCTCAGAAATCTGTGCTTGAGCTTGCTTCGGGAAATATGTAATTTTAGGAGAATATAGAATTATGAATGATAAAAAATCGATAAGTAGAATCTATAATAAATTTGGTAATCTGTTAATCTTAGCGGCGATTATTACAATCTTTTCGCTGCTCTCGCCTGTATTCTTGACAATGACTAATTGGATGAATATTCTACGTCAAGTATCTATGATGGCAATCGTAGCTGTTGGTTTTACAATGTTGCTCATTTCTGGAGGCCTTGATTTATCTATTGGTTCTCAGATCGGGGTTATGGGCATCGTTTCGGGTTTACTGCTTACTGCAGGAGTAAATCCTATTTTAGCAGTATTTATCGGTGTTGTTGCTACTTCGGTGATAGGTGCTTTTAATGGCCTGATAATTGTTAAATTCAAAGTACCCCCGATGATGGCGACTATTGCGATGTTGACTGCGCTGCGCGGTCTTGCGTTCATACTTTGCGATGGACTCCCAATCTATGAAATACCTAAATCCATCAAGTTCGTTGGGCAGGGTCTATTATGGGGTGTTATTCCTGTTCCGGTGGTCATTATGTTGATTATCATCGCGTTAGGCATAATTCTGCTGAATAAGACTTATATCGGAAGATACTTATTTGCTGTAGGAAGTAACTCGGAAGCAACGCGATTGTGTGGTATTAATGTGGGACAAGTGAAAATATTATCCTACACAATTACTGGGTTTTTGTGCGGCATAGCGGGCATTATCATGCTGGGTCGCGTTTCATCCGGACAGCCTAACGCGGCAGATGGGTTTGAACTTGATGTTTTGACAGCCGTTGTGCTCGGTGGGGTCAGTGTAAACGGTGGCAGAGGTTCAGTGTCCTTTGCGATGATAGGCGTGATAATTATAGGAGTACTTTCAAATGGTATGATGCTTGTTGGACTTAGTGAATACTGGCAAAAACTGGTAAAGGGAGCTGTTCTATTGATTGTTATAATTATTGATAGTGTTCGTATTCAGAATTCGCTCAAGAGTACAAAGTGACCTTTTGGGAGTTTTATTTGTAAGCTTGAACTAAGTCCATGCTGGAATTTCGTACAACTTGACCAACCTTTGGGGGTTCGACCAGCATATTGTTAGGAAGAATCCCTTTTTATATTTAGTGTACGTTACTGTTCTATAATCATTTCAATTACAAGGGTATAGAAGTTTTATATTTTGAACGTAAGCATATAATTCTACCCGCCTTGCAAAAAAATAAATGATGTTGTGAGACAGACTTGTTGTCAGTGACTTGGACAAGCTTTTTGCCAGGATGTAGAAGCAATATAAATTGGTTGGACATTTTAAGCAGCAGTTGCGACAAAATAAACTGCAGGACAAGGTAAATAGCAGTGCGACAGGCAAAGTAACAGGCCCATTTCTGAGCCTCTCTGATTAATAAAGTTTTTGCTGAAACCCATCCAACATAATATTCAAAAGCTCAAGTCTTTTCTTACCAATACGGTTAACAATTGTCGGGTTAATGCCCCTTCTCGAAAACAGTTTCTTGCCATGGTTTGAAGCGAAATACATAAATAGTTCGCGGAATTGCTTTTCAGTAATCTTTTTTGCAATATACTCGTCACAAGCTTGGATTATCTGGGATGCAAGGAGCTTGACTGTTGTTGGATTCTTCAGTATATCCAATTGTAATTCACCCCGTTAAAATATTTTTTTGTTACGCCGCTAGAAGAGAAATATAGGCCATGTGTTTTATTAGCTGCACCGCTACTGTACCAATGAAATTAGCTTAGCAGCAGGTGAACAAATGAGTATGCTTAATACAAGAATGATCTTACATATTATGTATATTTACTTAAAGAATAATATATAATATGTAAATGATAGGGCTTCGTACCTTCTATATATCGAGCCGGTGATGTATTTTATACTGACCTGGCTCGTATTGTTTGTCTGGATTAATAAAATGACTATAAAGTTACAATAGTAATGTCTTTACAAAAGAAAAACATTTACAAGAGGATGCCTATATAAAGATAAAAGGTATACATATAGGCTTTATTATGTGCACTACTTAAAAGGCTTAATTTTGATCCACAAATAACTTAATACCTTAATCCACCCCCAAGCACTTCTTTTGTTGAAGGGTCAAAATATACAATAATGGGCCCCCATAAACCATCTATATCTGTATTGAAGCAAACTGAAATAACAAATTTTAGCCTTGAATTATTTTTTTTATTAATCTTAGGACCCGCTGATTTATTTAATGGTACTACTAAGTAAGAATCTACTGAATTCCAATCTTCCAATGTGACGATAGCTTTATGCCAATCATAGCTAACTGACTTTTTTTCATTTTCACTCATATTATCCCAAGCAATTTTTCTATAAACATCCGCTTCTTTTATTTGATTGTAATAATATAAATAGTAAAACCATCCATTGCCTAAATTTTTATATCCTTAACATAGTTGTACTTTGTTTTTTCTTTATTGATTAGCTCCATATTACTAACATATCTAAGTCCTTGTTCATAGATACCATATTCACTTTTTATTAAAAAATCCACATTCTTAACTTCATCATTTAATGAAGTTGCATGAAAACGACTGAAAAGTATGAAATAGTTCATTCAACACCTGAAGCTTACTTTAAAGAACTGGCGGAAAAACATATTACAATGCTTAAATATGATAAGGATTTAAATTCTAATAATGTGGGTTGCTATACTTCGCAGATACGAATTAAACAAAAGCATCGTTTGCTTGAAAACGAGCTGTATATGGTTGAGAAAATGATATCTTCTGCAGCACTGCAAGGATATCTTGCATATCCTGAAACTGAGTTAAGGGATGCATTATATAAGCTTATGACAGTAGAATTTCACGAGATATTACCTGGGTCTTCAATTCAACCTGTAGAAGAAACATCTATAGCTATGATGGATTATGGACTTGAGATAACATTAAAGCTCAGAGCTAGAGCGTTCTTTGCGATAGCTTCAGGACAGGAAAAGGCTAAACAAGGAGAGATACCAGTTTTGATATACAATCCAAACCCTTATAAAGTAAAGGGAATATTTGAGTGTGAGTTTATGCTTGCTGATCAAAACTGGGCAAATGAATTTTCAATGCCTGTAGTTTTTCAAGATGGAAAACATATTCCATCACAGCCTGAAAAAGAAAACAGTAATTTGAATCTTGATTGGAGAAAAAGAGTAGCGTTTGAAGCTGAATTGGAACCTTCCCAAATGAACCGATTCGATTGTAAAATAGAAATATTGCCAAAAAAGCCGGAGCCTTGTTTTAAAGAGCAAAATGGTAAAATAACCTTTGTTACAGAGGAATTGACTGTTGTAATAAATAGTAGAACTGGACTGGTTGACTCCTATAAAATCAAAGATGTGGAATACTTGAAGGAAAGTGCATTTCAACCTCTTGTAATGGAGGATTATGATGATTCATGGGCATCCACCAAATATAGTTTTACGGATGTTTCGGGGAAATTTGAGTTTCTGTCAAAGGAAGAAGGAACCAAATTCTCAGGTATTAATGGTAAACTGCTTGATTCTGTCCGAATTATTGAGGATGGTGAAGTAAGAAGTATTATTGAAGCAGTGTTTAAGTACGGAGACTCATTTATTTGCCAAACATATAAATTGCCGAAGAAGAGCACTGAAATACTGGTTGAGGTAAGAGTATTTTGGAACGAGAAATCAAAGATGCTTAAATTATCTGTACCAACAATATTTGAGAAATTAAGCTACATAGGTCAGGTGGCTTTTGGAATAGGAGATTATCAGGATGATGGCAAGGAGGCTGTATCTCAAAAATGGAGTGGTATTCTTTCAGAAAAAGGAAGCAAAATGCTCAGCTGCATTAATGATGGGATTTACGGTTCAGATTTCAAGGACGGCGAAATGAGGCTTTCTCTTTTAAGATCACCCGGATACACAGCACTCGATTTTTCGGGTTTTGGAATCACGGATAGACCCATTATGACTCAAAATCGTTTTTTGCCAAGAATTGACCAGGGAGAAAGATTGTTCAAATTCAGGTTTAATGGAGGAGATATAAAAGAGAGAAAAGATGGTATAGACAGGGAAGCCCTTGCACATAATGAAAAGCCTTTTGTACTTTACTTCTTCCCAAGTGGAGATGGAGTCAAGCCTCTGCCAGCGGTCATACTAGAAGATGAAGTTGTGCAGATGACGGCGCTTAAGAGGGCAGAGAATTCAGAGGATTACATTATTAGGCTATTTGAAACTACAGGAGATACAAGAACAACGACTTTAAGCCTTCCAATGTTAGGGTTAAAACAGGAAATTAAACTCGAGAAATTTGAAATAAAGACGCTAAGGGTGGATGTTAAAAACAAAACGATAATGGAAGTTAATCTTATAGAAAAATAGTATATGAAATTTAAGTCTGCATCATTAATGCTGAAGTGCATTTCTAATAATGGATGACCAGGCTGACTGTGGAGATACCTACTAAATCCAATTCAGCTAAAAGTAAAGGAATGGAGCTCTAAAAACTCAAAAAACATATATGGGGCAGAGTGGTATTCCATGGAGGAATAGACCCCAAGGACATTCTGCCCTTTGAGACAAGAGAGAGTAGTAAAGAGACTGTGAAAGAAATCATAGATATGATAAATAAAAAAGTCGGATACATATTTGTTGCAGCACCAACATTCAAGAGGACTTACTTCCCCAAATATTGTGTATATGTTTATTACTTTATGTCAACTATCATGTGTCTAAACCTATACTTTTAGAGTACCAACAAATAACTTCACTTACGTAACAAATGAGCAACACCTGAAACGTCGCATCTTACTACTATAGCGGCTAAAACTATTCTTTGTTACAAGAAAGTAAGATACTAGTGTGTTTTGAATTAATTTCTCCTTCCCTTATTACATGTATATTTCTAAACCAGAAATTGCTTTTTTACAAGTTACATAACCAGAGTATATATTGTATATTTTAAAATATTTTTAATTAAAAAAGTAATATTTGACTTGCATATTCTCGAGTAATAGAATTTTATCAAATCGTAATTTGTTAAATCACAATTTTTTGAATCGAGAGTGGCTTATGTTTATTGGAAGAAAAGATGAACTTAAATTTTTAAAATCTAAATATGAAAAAAGCAATGGACAATTAGTAGTAATATATGGGAGAAGGCGTATCGGTAAAACTGAGCTGTTACGAGAGTTTTTTAAAGACATACCTCATTTAATTCACCTTTGACACTCCCACAGCAATGGGATTCTTGAGTGATTAAACCAAAATACATTTCTGCTTCTGAAGAAGGATGACCTCAAGCTCAGTTTCTGTAAAAGTTTCGGATTAGTTGACAAGGATATATCAAGTGTATCAAGAATAATAAAAGACGCAATTGATGCAAAAATGGTTAAAGCGAATGATCCTAATACTGCTCCTAGATATTTAAAATATGTGCCATATTGGGCTTGAATTTTAACTTGCTGGTAACTTGCAGTTTTTACTAAAAGGAGCCACTAACGCAGATAAAGTTTTATAATAACGCTGAAAACACAACGTTTAAGCAATTTTTTTTAAAGTAAAGGAAAGTATATGTTTTGGGCAGGGCTTAAGGTGCTGATGCGACTGAGATAGATGCACTACACTAGAAATTTACATGGTAATAATTGTCTGTAACA